>Ga0209208_10001532_pt1 | contig 32653 bp, 20 predicted proteins | sample S1TSphfallax_3_FD_187694 | JGI IMG/M metagenome (GOLD analysis project Ga0209208, IMG submission 187694) | Host-associated microbial communities from peat moss isolated from Minnesota, USA - S1T2_Fd - Sphagnum fallax MG (SPAdes) (version 2) | ecosystem: Host-associated > Plants > Peat moss >...
TTGTTTCACTGGCTTAATTGACCTATCCGTAGCAACCGGTCCCCGGTCACTGGGGGGTTAACATGTTTTACCATGATTTCCTATAGTGAATCTGTCTTAGTTCACTCAAATCTTAGTGAAATACCTAGTGAACTTGGCCACATCTCCTAGTAGTGAAATAACCATGGCTAAATTGATGTAGGCTAAATAAACAAAAAAATTAAATTAACCATGGTTAATTAAATTAGGCTAAACTAATTATGGCTAATTTAAATTAAGCTAAATTAAATCAAGTTAAACTAACCATGGATAAATTAAACAAAATTAAAATAATAATGGCTAAAATAAATTAAGATAAAATTAACCATGGTTAAATTTATTAGGCTTAAATGATTATGACTAAATTAAATTAAGTTAAATTAAATATGGTTAAATTAAATTAGGCCAAACTAATTATGGCTAAATCAAGTTGGGTTAAATTAAATTAGATTATATTAATTATGGCTAAACTAAAATTAAGCTAAATTAAATTAGGCTAAAATAAATATGGTTAAATTAAGTTAGACTATAATATTTATGGCTAAAATAAATTAAGTTAAATTAAATTACGATAAAATAAATATGGTTCAATTTAGTTAGGTTAAAATATGTATGGCTAAACTAAATTAGGTTAAAATTAACAATGGTTAAATTAAGTTAGGCTAAATTATGCTAAATTAAATTAAATTAAATTAAACCATGGTTTAAATATGTTTTATTTTATTTTATTTTGGAATATTTTTTCAGAAAATTTTAATTTGATTTAATTTTTTTTCAAAATCAATTAATATGATAATATTAAATTTCATTATAAATAATCGTAATTATTAATTAAACGTTTATTCTAATTATATTGATAATCAATTATATGTATATATATTCAATAGGTATTATATATTTAAATTTTATTATTTATGTTAAAAAATTAATTTAAATAAGCTACACTAATAACCTACAAGTATATAAACATCCTAAGTTAATTATTAATTAAGCTAGATAATAATATTAAAATAATATTTTCATTAAATAATCATAATTATTAAAATATACTATAATCATCTTTGAAGGGCAAAAGAAAAGGAGTAATGAAAAACTAACAAGAAGAAAAATAAGCTTTCCAAGTTATAAAACGTTTTTGTTTTTTTTTCTGGACCCCTCCTACTTTCAAACCTCATAACTTTCTTATTTCTTGTTCATTTTAAACGACTTAAAGTGTTATAGGAGCGCCACCTGAAGTCCTACAAATCACATTGGAACTCTAATAGCAAAAAAACAACATAAAATGAACTTTCTGGATGTTTAAGAACCGGCCTTTGTAGTGTTCAATAGTTTTTTTTTTGGAGTTTTTGACCCCCTTTACTTTGGGGGGCCATAACTTTCTCATTTCTAATTTTTTTCCAATGATTATTAGTTTGTTAGATGCACCAAGAGGAGGGTTTCAAGTTTGCTTTGGACACCAAATGTAATAGAGCCTTGCCTTGGCTGGTATAATCTAATACAATAGTTGCATGTAATGTGCAACTAGGTTGATTCATGAAGTTTGCAATGGAATGTTTTAACCCATATCCTTTGGCTTCAAATTCTATTTGGCTCAGCATATAACTATGAGCAATAGCTATGTGTTAGCCAAATATTAAGTGCCATTGGGGATGAATGAATGAAAAAAGCTTGACCCTTGTGAAATGGTTAAACCTAAAAATAAAATCGGATTATTTTAAACCTACCTATATTATCTAAGCTTAGCTACTTTTTAACCTACTTGCATACCTAAATAAACATATTTAGTAAGGTTTAATTATTACCTACCTACCTATGCACCATGTGTCATTATCTTATTAGCCATATATTGGACGATTTAAATTTCATTGATTAATATTTAATTTTTAAAAAATAGGTGGGTTTTGATTGCCACGTGTCACCATATAATTGGTGTTACATGAACACGAGTCAAATGGTCAATGAACGTTCCATGGTGTGCCACGTGTCATCATCCTAGTGGTAGAAACTTCAATGATTGAGATTAATCCAATGAAATTTTAATTTTGAGAACACAAAAAATTTAAATAATGACACATGTCCATAAGTTAGTTGTTTAATTTTTAAACATGTGTCATATTTTGATTAGTTACATTGTAGTTGCAAGGAGAGTTGCACTACATTTGGATTTGTATGTATGTATGAACATGTATATTAAGACCGTATATACATGTTGCATAAGTAATGTTGCATATAATTGGATGTCATGTGCAACTTGTCTTATGCAACTACACAAATTTGCAGTTGCATGTGTCGCATGCAACTGAATTTTAGTTGCAAAACCCAAAATTTCTAGTAGTGTCTAAATACCTTCAACTCTTGTTATAGAATTGTAGATTTCTATAAAACTACAACTTCTTCAATGTTCATGAACACCTTTGACATTGTTGAGTGTCAACTATACCAAGTCATATGTTTTTGGGTTTAAGGTTGCAAATGAGTTTGTTCATTGTGCAAGCCTAGAGTTGATGAAGTTGCAATGTAGGGTTTTCAACCTCCAAAAGGTTGTCAAATTAATAGTCAGTTAGTGTTGAACAACTTTGTGTGTAATCATAAACCAAAGCTCATATGCACACATATGGAAGAATTAGAATATTGAAATGCATTCAAGAATGTAACTACACTCCATTGAAATTTTTAACATTTTATGTTTGTGAGTTCAAAGAGCAAAAATGTGAACATGATTTCAACGTATTAATGACACAATGTGGGCGACATTGAGCATAACATGACATGGAGACGAGTTATTAGCATGGGGAGATTACTATGAGCAAGGAGCACAAAGTGTTCTACATTCCCCCACAAAGTCCAAAAAGAGGTCAACTAGTTGAGCTTGAGGGAATTCAAAACCTTAAAGTATTAGTAGAGAATACTGAGGCTTCTACTCATCTAGAAGTTAATTCTATTTTTCATGTTGTTATATATAGTTGAACAACTTTAGTCAATGTACTCTATTGATTTAGTGCAACATCCTTCATTGAATCACTTGCTAGATTTTTTAGTTCAAAGAATGCATCGTAGGAAACTAGAAGTTGGTAGTGCCTCTAGTTTTAGTTTGGTGAATTTCAGTGTGGACATGCAACTTGAACATGAATTCAAGCATAGTTTATATAAGGTTTGTATGCAAGCTTTTCTAATTATAGAAATTCCAATCAATTTTGATGCCCACTATTCATGTTTGATTATACATTGTGCAAGTTCATTTGATTCTAGAACTTCCAAGTGTAGAATTGTTGGGTTGTTGAATTTTGATTTGTGTGTTCACTCTTGAGAAAATCCAAATAATTTGCTTCTAGAAATCAAAAGGGTCATTGGGCTCATCAATAAGAGATCATTAAACTAAAGTGATTATAAAGTCAAGTACGCAACTCTCATCATTTGATCTTGATATGCGCTCTCCAAGTTAAATGTTGGGGCTGAGTGTGATGCATATATGTGTTTATGTTGGCTATTTTCAAGAATTAAAATCAGGAAATTGATGAAACTTGGAGTATTATTGATGTTAACAACTTGTTTTTAAAAATTGATAAATAACGATTCGGATAGATTGTGAATGGAGATAGTTTTATGTAGCCATAAAGGAAATGTAGTTGTTAAGAGCTATCAAGAGCATATGTGGTTAATTGTGCCTTTTGGTTGTAAGGTTGGGTTCATTTTTAAATTTTGCAGTAGTTTATAAATGGTCTTTCTGAGGGTTTTGAATGAAGTGAAGCTTGGTGATTTCAAGTGCTCAACATAGACTTTCTAAGGAGTTTTCATTCTGGTTTTTTTTCATGAAAAGAGAATCCACAAACTGGCTTCATCAAATTCAAGTTGGGCAAAACACCTATGAATCAATCAATAATTCTTGCATTCCATCAACCCACCATTCATCAAAAGTAGTTGGTTTATAGAAGTAAAATTGCCATCCATGACTGTGTGATCCATAAAGACTTAAGGTTTACTAAAGTAATAGATGGGGCATATTGGGGAAACCTAAAATATTAAAAAATGAAATGTTCGTGAATTTATGCAAAATCTTAATTGCTTAATATGAATTTGTGGCTTTGAGTATGTCTTTAACAAAATATTGAATGGTTGGTTGTTGTAGCTATATACATTGGTTAAGGAGACTTTTATTTGCTCACCACAATTTGGAAGCAGGGCGTGCTTAGACACATACCTCAATGTTGTTTAAGGAAGGATTGTTTTCCTAACCAATACCTTTGTGTTGCTCAAGGAAGGATTACTTTTCTAACTAATACCTTTATCATATTTAAGGAAGGACTACTTTCTTAACCAATACCTCTGTTGCTTAAGGAAGGATTATTTTCTTAACCAATACCTCTATGTTGCTTAAGGAAGGATTGTTTTTCTAACCAATACCTTTTTGATGCTTAAGGAATGAATGTTTTCCTAACCAATAACTTTGTGTTGCTTAAGGAAGGACTATTTACCTAACCAATAACTTTGTGTTGTTTAAGGAAGGACTACTTTCCTAACCAAGTTGTGAAATCAACTTGGGTGCTTAAGCACACATTTGTGTACATTGCTTAAAGAAAGATTATTTTTTATGACCAAGCCAATAGAACAAAGGGTGCTTAGGTGCAAATTTGTGTGTTACTTAAAGAGGGTTTGTTTTTATGACCAAGTCATCAGAGGAATGGGTGCCTAGGCAAACATTGATGTGTTGTTTAAGGAGGGACTACTTTTCTGACCAAGCCATCAAAGTAGGGGGTGCTGAAACAAACATTAATGTGTTGCTTAAAGAGGGACCACTTTTTTGACCAAGCCATCAAAGTAGGGGGTGATTGGAGAAACCATTGCCAAATGCCTCCATAAAGCAGTAACTACTTTAAACCCTCACTTCCATTGTATGTTTAGCTTAATAACGATTTTGATCCATTCTCACTATGTTGCCTTTTTTTCAATTGGAAGGATAAGTTGTTAAAAATGTATGCAAGTAAGGAGGAACTTGTGTCCTTGATATTGAAGCATTGCTTATGTAATATATGCCAACTTTATCAAAAACTACGTAAAATGTACATGAATTGTAAGATATGATGGATAATATAAACATGTACATGTGTGTAGTGCATATGAATTTCCAACCTTACATATATATTTATAAGGTGCTCATTATTTATAGAACTTGCTTATGTGACTCATTTTTCTAAGTGATGTTGTCAAGACTCCTTACGTGTGGATATGTAGAATCCTACTAACATTAATTAAATATGTCAATGTGAATTTAATTTAAAGGTGCAAATCATGGGGAAGGAAGACAAGGAGAAGAAGACCAAGAAAATGGATATTGATAATGAATATCCCAAATGGCCTTGGATTGATTACAAATTCCAAGATGCCAAGTTTTTAAAGAGGTGAAGAAATTGTCGATTGAGGGACTAGATCCTAAAGGAGATATTACGAATGCTCGTGTCGCAACTATTAATGTTGCCCATGTTTTTAGCAATGTCCAAAAGTTTAAATCAGCAAATCCAATGTTAACAAAGGATCACAAAAAGTAGTTGGAAAGCTTATATTGGAAGATATATGTCACTGGCCATATCATAAATAATGAGTTTTATTTATGGTCGACGAGGGATTGGATAGTTGAAAACAAAGGCCATCTAATGAATTGGGCAAAAGGTGCGACAACTATTGCTCAAGAAAAAACACAACGGGTGAATTCAGGTTCATTGGGAAAAACTTTTAGGGAAAAAATAAATTTGAGTGATGGGTTTAAACAACCATTAGGTTTAGGAACTTCTTTGCAACCTAATTGTTTAACACCATTAGATGTATATACTTATAGACATGTTGGCTATGGATAATTAGTTCTTTCCAAAAAACCTCTCATTATGGAGGATATCAAGGAAGTGGAAAAACTATTGGAATACAAGCATGACCTTCAAAAGACTAGTAAGTCGAGCTTGAAGTAATTAGAGGACAACAAATAGAAGTTATAAGACCGGTTGGTAGGTTTGTGGTACAACATGGAAGATCTAAAGGGTGAGTTGTGAAGGTTCAAAACAACATGCATGCTATTGAAACATCCCTTTTTAAAAACAAAGAAAAACAAAACAAAGTTCATCATCATGACCAGATGATTAGCCTCTGTAAAATTACTACCTACTTAATCATTTCTTGTGTGCATGTGTGTGCAAGTTTTCCATTTCATCCATGCATGTTATAACTTGGTGGTTATATATAATAGTTCATCATGGTAAGTCATGCTTGGGCAAAATTTTCATTTACACATTTGTGGAATTTGTTTTACTTGCTAGGAAACATTATCTTCACCCAATGTGGATGGGACTCAAATAGGGGCGACATCTACAAACCTCAAACCTATGAGTGAGGTTGGTAATGAGGTTGGGGAATTAGAGGAGCAAGATTGATTGAAGTTGGAACAACTTGACGAATTGAGGACTTTGCTGGAGGAAAAGCAAGAAATGGCTTTTCAAGGGTAAACATTATTTGATGAAGTAAAAATTGATTCTCAAATCTTTGACTAAAAGTTAGAAATGCATTTATCAAATTTGAATCAATTGAAGATTGAAATGGATAGCATTCGAGTCTAATGGGAAAGAATGAAAAGAAGGTATGACATGATTTTCAAGCCTAAACCCATTATGCATTCTAAGGACATTATGGAAGATGGTGGGAAGAGTTTTATTGTTCTTAAGCCATGTGGATATTGTAACTAGGGTTTTCATTGTATGGACATTGTTATCACGTCCTATAAACATACATTTCACCCATTTTGCCTAATGCAACGTTGGAAGTTTCAAATAAGTGTTTTGTATGCAATGTCAAATTTCATCATGATTAGTGGGCAAGTTGGGGGTACAAGGAATTAGATGAGGAGCTGATTAAACTTGCAAAGTAAATGAAATTGGAATAGATTCAAGAAGAAATCATGAAAAAGCCAAAGAGGTTGTTGCATCTAAACTTGATTTGAAAATTGAAGGTACATACATGTACTATCCATCTTAAATGCAAGTTTTTTATTAATTGGATGTCACAACCCTAACCTTGGGCTCACGACCAAGGCAAAGGGCTTGCAAGGTTGCAAGCCAAGAAGGAAGCCCGGAAGTCACATTGCATGCTCCCGAGAATGTAGGAAAGTGTGAAGGAATGAACCCTCACACTCCTAAGGCAACTCCCACTTTGGGAACTATAATCCCGGTGGAATCTTGGTGGACTCCCGAATCTTCAAAGGGCAATTACAAGGGTCAAAACTCAATGGCTTGGAAAGTTCCTTATATCATTGGAAAGTCTTAGAACGTAGATGTCTAAAATGGGTTCGCATGACCCATTTGGACATCTAAAACACAAGGTATGGCCAAAAGAAGGGTCAGGGGTCAAATTGGCAATTTGACTTTCGACCACTAAAAGTTGAAAATTGACTCGATTTCCTTGCACTTAGATGGTGTGCAACATACTGTTGGAAAGCTCTCAACGAAGGTTACAACTTTGTTTTAAACCTCAACAATAACCCTAATAAAATAACAGCCAATAACCATATATTAGAATTGCTTAGTATCTAAAAATAATTTAGGGTGAAATAATTTATAATAAACAAAAGTAATTTAAGATGAAATAACTTATAATAACCTATAATTGCCAGTAATAACATAAGGTGAAACAACCTTCAATAGCCAAAAATAACTTATAATAGCTATAACTAACCTAAATTGAAATAATTTATAGTAGCCAAAAATAACATAAAATAACATAAAATAACTTACAATAGTTTAAAATAGCCCAAGGTGAAATAAGTTAAAAAAGTCAGAAAGTAACTTAAAATAACCAAAAGTAACCTAGGATGAAATAACAAAAAAAACCAAAAGTAATTGAAAATAGTCATAAATAGCCATAAAAAATGTAGGGTGAAGTAATTTAAATTAATGAAAAATAGTCATATAATAATTGAAAGTAGCTTAACATAAATAATATTATTATATCAACAATGTAATTATGTACATTATTGAAATTTTTTAAAATGTAAACTCAAATCATTTCATTTGAATCTCGATAAGATATGAATTTTCAAAGTTTATGTTTTTGTAATGTTTAAAATGAAATATTTGATAAATAGAATGTAATGTAACATATTACCACAATAAGTGGGGTGGGTTGATGGTAAGGGTGTTTGCCTCCATTCTAAAGGTCAAAGGATCAAACCTCATGAGTGGTGTTATGTGTGGTCAACAATGGTATGTTGATCGAATATTCCCTTATTGAATTCTTAGAATAAATGTTTAGGTTGATTATGTGGCCTACCTAGGCTAGGATTTTAACCTAGCCTAAGTAGTGACACATGTCAATAAATCATAAGTTAAAAATCATGAAATTATCAATAATATTATATATTATATATTAAATAATTAAATTATAATTGATTTCCATGCTAGTTAGTTAATTAACTAACAAGTGAATGGTTTGATAAATTTGTATTTCATTGGAGAGTAACTTTGTTTCACTAATATAATTCATTGTCTGTAACAACTGGTCCTTGTTCACTAGGGGGTTAAATAATTTCACTAGGTAAAAATGTCCAAATTCATTCAAAATCTAGTTAAACCCATAGTGAATTAGGACACATTTCCTAATAGTGATTTTAGACAATCTGTGTCAATGCATAATCCTTTTACTATTAGTAGTTGGAAACATGAAAATTTGAAATTGCTTACACATAATTCACATGAACTTTTAATGAAAGTTCATTCATTTTGGGTACCTAAAACAACCACCTATTTGAATCATGCCAAAAAAGTTCCTAAACCTTGAATCCAAGGATTGATCTACTATTTAAAGTTTGATATCAAGTAATCGCATCAAGCAACAAGTAAAACTTATGGTAGTTGTTTGTGAAATTTGTCTTCCAAGTACAACATGAACCTTAAAGTGAATAACAAAGGTCACATCAATTAGTCATTTCAAGCATTTGACCTTATCAATGCAAAATTTAACTCAAGCTTCCCAAATAATTCACATCATTCATGGCAAATATTTTTGTGAATCAAGGTTAATAGATTTGGCCACATAAAAAATCAACTCAAGCTTATAAAATAAGTTCATGTTTCTTGTCAACACATTGTGGGTTTCCAAGTAGAAGTTATGCTATTCTATTTTTGATAACCAACCACAATAATCAACCATAGATTATTAAAGTAATATTTAGACCTTATCCAAATTACGCTTTCTCCTATTGTATTTCCAATAAGTAACCACATCAATTAGTTTGAGCTTTGCTAAATAATTTATAAACCTTACCAAAGCACATGGTGTTATTCAAGCATTAACAAGCACCTACATCAATTAGTCTAATCTTTTTGAAGTAGTCTTTTAAGCTTACCAAAGCACTCAATGTTATTTTGGCATTAACAAGCACCAACATCAAACAAATAGACCTTTTCCAAGTGGTTTCTTGAGCTTACCAAAGCACTTAGTCCTATTTTGGCATTAACAAGCGCCCACATAAATTAAATTGACCATTTCCAAGAGGCCTTTTCACCTTACCAAAACACTCGGTGCTATTTTGGCATTAACAAACACTCACATCTATTGGATTGACCTTTTTCAAACAATATCTTAACCTTCCAAAACATTTATTAATACTCAAAAATTCACAAGCACACACATCAATTAGTTATATTGTTTCCAAGTAATCTTTTAGCCTTACAAAAACATTAAATTAGACAACTCAAGTTGATGGGAAAGCACCCGCAAATCAATCATTTTAACTTATTCCAAGCACTCTTTTAATTTTACCAAAACATTGTTTGCTACTAAAGCAATAACAAGCGCCCATATCAGTCTTCTTATTATTATGAACAAGTTGTTTAACTTGACCAATAATATTTTTATATTATTCTTGAGCAATAATAATTTTGACCACATATTTATCACATGAACATGGTTTCCAAACTAGTATGTACTATTATACATATGTATACATACCAAATCAATTCAAATTCTTGTTATTCAAGAACATGCAACTAGATCATTAATCTACCACATAATTAATCAGGTATTTTTGAACCTTATCACAAAAAAATTTGTTATGAAAAAATTAAATTACATAGGTTGAAAGACAAACTATCACTTAAGATTTTTGAAGATAATGAACCTCATGCACCTGAAATTGCCTCAATGAAGTTTTCAACTTAATGACATCCCTCCGATTGGCATAGATTATTGTTTTAGTGGTCCACCAATTTGTCACCACTTGTTCAAAATGTGCAGCCAAAGAGTTTGATTTCTTTGCCCTTCTATGGTTAATCCAAAAATCTTGGCTTGATGTCTTTAACAACAATCTTTTTTCAAAACCCTTTTTAATATTTCTCTTGTCAACACCCAAAACCCTTGCTACACCCCTGTTACTCCCCACGTGAGATGATGCAAAGGTGCAAATAATGTCTTTGGCCATTGCCAAGGTATTGTACCACAAGCCTACCACATAATTGGATAGTCAGGCTAGACTTGAAGTTTTCAATCAATTATTGGCTATGTTTCAACAACTTGGTATTGTGCAAATAAGGAGGCACCATACCAATGAGAATTGTGTGGGATAGAACTTTTTCAATGTTGTTATTTTGTGCTCCAACATCATATCCCTTCAAGAAGTCTATGATGAACATTACGAGGGTCTTTGTAACACTTGCAATGTATCTAGGGCCTTGTCTTGCAACATGACAATTAGATGTAGCTTCAATGCGTTCCAAGAGGGTCCTCTCTTATTTTCTCCATTATGATTATTCCTCAACATGCACTCAAAATTATCAAAGCCTATGCTTGCATTATTAAATTCGAGCATAGTCTCTTTTATGAATTATCTTGCCATTTTCTTCATCTTTAGCCTTAAACCCATCAACATCTAGGCTTACACCTTCACCTCCCAACAACCTTAATCTTTCTACAGGCGTAATTCGGTGAAGTTGACAATTTGGAGCATACTTTCATTTGTTCTTGAGGTTACCCATGTTCCTTCACAACATTTGACAAAAGTGATTTGAACCAAGGTGAATTGATAGACCGATTACATTTGTGTAACAGACAATATAAGTCGCAAATCTTCATGTTCCAACTAACTTACATTCATGACAATTCCAAATAAATTAGTGCTTGAATATCAATTTCATCGTTGTTCAAGCATAGAAAATTAAGAACAAAACAATAGCTCCACAACCCTAAGATAATATGTTTTGCTTTGTAAACAAAAATACATGTTTTACCATTATCATGTAAGTCCATTATTTTTGCTAGAACATCAAATCATTGCAACATGCTTTAAATCGATTGACTAAATCCTCAACTTGAAGTTCATTAGTATAAAGCTCCTAAAGCTTTGCAAATTCTAATTACATGTCCTTGGTATGACTATTCAATGTTGTAGCCCTTAGGGTATTGTGGATTTTGGTTTAGGTGTTTATTTGTGGGTATGAACCTCCTGAAATTTTGTAGAATATGGTGTTGGTGTACATTTGATGTGTATGATCTTACAAACATATTTGATTGTCTTTTTAATGTTATTCTTCAATCCTCCAACCTTTGAAGTATTGTAGATTCTAGTGGTGGTGTTCATTTAGTGTGTATGAATATTTTGAAACTTTGCAAACACATTTGATGCTCCTCTTGGTGTGATGCTTAAATGCTCCAACCCATATTGTGGGATTTTGGTGGTGGTGTTTATTTGTGGGCATGAACCTTTTGAACCTATGTTAATTATGGTTGAGGGCACTTAAGTGTGGATTTGTGTGCCTTCAACATTTAGTGAAATGATATTGGTGAAATCCAACCCTTCTTGAAATGTATAGGCAACTGCCATAAATTTTTTTGAATGAGTGATCCCAACATTTTGCCATTTACGTTCATACTTAAAAACTAATGGGTTAACATAGGTTTCATTGCAAAATGATTATGGTTAAATTTGAAATCTAAAAACTGCTTTGACATTGGAAATTTAATGGTTATTTCGACATTAAAAAATCTAGTGATTTTTTTGGCATGAAAAATCCAACGACCATTTTGAAATAGGAAATCTGGTGATTATTTTGACATGAAAAAATCCAATGACTATCTTGACATAAGAAATCCAATGATTGTTTTGACATGGGAAAATTTAATGATTCTTGGTCTAACTTCTAGTTATTATTTATTGTTGTGGTTTGAAATTTGATGACTATTTTGGTTTGAAATCCAATGATTGTTTTAGTTGTATATTGTTTGTAATTGGTTCAATCTAGTGATTATGAATGGTTTTTTGGGTTATGTGTATGTTTCCAAAGATGGTAGATTTTTAGTCAAACATAAAGTTGGAGATTGATCTATAAGAGATGCAACAATCTAAGTCTATTGCATTGCACAAAACTAAAGCCCCTTGGAGAAAGAAGGTACCTAAACAAATTGTTGGGACTCTCCACCTTAGTACCATGGTAGTTTCCTATAAGTTGTATTTTGTGAACTACAACATGGGTAAGAATAAAATATTCAATTCATTTTTATTGTTGTGTGGAAGAAGGTTTACATAAACTACCAAACAATTTACCTTCATTTAGTTATTGCAAAGGAAAATTTGAACAACTACATGTGCAACACCTTGAAGGAGTTAAAAATAGGGTTCAAATCAAATGAAGAGAGTTTAAAAAAAACAACATTGTAATGTGATTAAGGAACATCTTGAAATTGTGTCAAAGTTTGATTGATGTGACACTCATAGCTAGACCATCAACCCTATCATCTAATTTTCATGAACTTGTATTTCTTGCATTTAACCCTAGTGTGTCTCTCTAAGCCATCTATAAGTGATGGTGAAAAAACAATGAACAAGTTGGAGATGCTGCAAAGCCAATCAAAGTGCATGGCAACAATGGCATTTTGCTTCTACATAACCTTTAAGATCTCAAACATTTTCCTTGCTAGTAAGGTTGAAATCAATAATGAGAGGTTGAATAAGGTGAAGATTAATAATTTGAAGGTATTTAGAAAGCTAGGTGTCATCATAGAAAAGGAATTTAAAATAGGGATTATAGTAAGTTTTTGACTTTGTAATTAAATGTCCTTAGTCCAATTGTGTGTAGTTGGGTCAACATTTTGATCACCAATGACTTCATATGTGAGGTCCATGCATTTCATGTGTAGGAAGTTGGTCATGAGTATTGCAGTTCAAAACATATTTGAATATTTTCATTTTGTTGAATCAAAGTTCTTTAAGTGATGCCTCCACTTTCTTTTCAACTTGCCTACACTTCACTTTATTGGTAGCCTAAAACTTGCATACATCTTGTTGTAGGTTCGCATTATAACATGGTTAGCATTTAGAACAAGTGTTTTTCATCCTATCTTGTGCATTATAAACATCTTTTCACCTATATAGTTTGGATCTCCTAAGAGATATTCAAAGTATTCATCTCCATGGTTGAAATATTGATGTCAATTTCTATAAACATTCTAATCCTTTAAAATCTTCACATTATGATAAAAGCCAATGTAACTAGTATTTATGTATATGACAACTTGTGATGTTCTAAAATGACCATGTTGTTCATTACATATATATTTTTCCACACATTAAATCATGTACAATGTTCTCATCCTACTAAGGCTTGTGAATTTCAATCAAAGTGCTATCAAAGAATCCAATACACCGTAACAACTTTTGCAAATGTGTACCCAAAGTAACCATGTCCTCAAGTGTAGGTCATCAAATTTCATCTACAAGTGCATGGTTGATGCATGATGTAATAAATAAAACATTGTCACACAAAATAGATTTCAATTGGTTTCACATGAAAACATTATACATACTTACATTGTTGTGTTTAATTTAAATAATGAAATTGAGGATACATTGTTTAGGCATCAACTTTGATGACCTACTTCATACAACTAAAACTTCACCTATTATGATGCAATAAAAAAAAAAAGATCATTTTAAGGGTAGGAACCATTTGAGAAGTTAACTGATCAAACTTTTTTATTGTAAAGTTCATTAGAATTTTGAATAATGATGATGTGATTTGCATTATACCCAAGACTTGAACTCTAACGATTAGGTTCATAGATTACAATCCTCTTCTTCCATCTCATGTGAAATGAAAAGATCATTGGAGTTCAAAGCTAGCATCACCATCATTTGAGAAATGACAAAATCATCTTGGTCCATTCTTTCAAAATATTTTCATCTTTTAAAAATGAGATGAAATCATCACTACTTGAATAACAACCATTTGAAGAACTTGAGGAAGACATCCCTCAAAGCTTGAAATGAAAACATGAAAAAGATAAACCTTTTCCTTATATAGTCCACATGGGAATCTTAATCTACAACCTATGTTTTAATCTACCCTACACCTAACCCTCCCCTTTTGGCTGGTTTTTAATTTCATTATTTTACATACACAAAAAAAAAAACCTAAAACAACATTTTAAATATTGCTTGCATTACTAACCTTATTCGATGGTTGTGTCTAATAATCTTAATTATAAATCTTGATGTTTTGTTTATAATATTTTATGCAAGTACAAACCATCACTTTAACCTTAACATTTTAGACCTTAACCCTAAATTCTAGAAAAAATCATATTTAAAAATCTTTAACTCTAACACTAACCCCCTAAGCCCAAAAATCATTCCTTAAAAGGTTCAAATCTCAACCTAAAAAACTAAGCCCTAAAAGATCAAGTTCTAAATGCTAAACCCTAAAGGCAAACCATAAAATTCAAACCTTAAAAAACTCAAACTTTAAATTCAAAACCCCAAGTTTTAATCCCTAACCTTTAAACCCTAAATTTAAACTATAAAACCCAAAAAATCAAACCCTAATAAAAAAAAACTTAAACCTTAAAATTAAACCCTACAATTTCAAAGTTTAAACTCTAAACCCTTGAAAGCCCAACCATGAAACCCAACAGATTAAATCTTGAAAGGTCCAAACCTAAATTTGAAAAATTAAACCCTAAAATAACCTCTAGCCATAGCTGTAATAGCCTTAGTATAAATATCCATAACCAATAGCGATAGCCAATGGCCAATCGAATTTTCCCAATTTGTGGACCTCTATCTCAAGACTTTATGAATACCAAGAATTAAGGGATGAGAGAGCAAAGAGGAAGTGAAAGTGGGGCTCAACTTGTCAACACCTTCTGGATAATTTTATTGTATCATCATTGTTTCTTCCTCTGGACTTATGCATGGGGAGAAAAAAAAATACTTACATCCAAGTGAAGTCCTTAGCTCAAAAGACCATTTCAAATTCCAAAGAAGGGAAATGAACGGAAATAGACTTTTCCAAGAAACCAAATGAGTACCTTCTACAATTCTATTTGTATGTGGGTTTTGGTTTTGTAAGCATTCAAGTAGCATGGTTTCCTAAAAGACATAGTTTTGTAGGCATGCAAGTAATATGGTTTCCTAAAACACTTAAAGAAAAATTCTAAGTGTATTTCGAGTTTTAAAAAAAAAAAATTCCAATTTTGTGATGTTTCCACATTTGGCTACAAACTAGCTATGAAAGCAGAGATTTATTAAAATCCTTTTATGTCCTAGCTACTTGCTTGAACAATGTGTAGACATGGTAAGTTTTTAGATTTTTTTTTCATTTTGGGAAATGTTTTTGAAGAGAATGGAAATATTTGACCAAATTTTTTTTTTTGGAATGTTTTTTTTCCTCAATTAGGGAAAATTTGCCACATAAAAATGCTAATTTGAAGGGTAGAATACTCATGAATATCCATCTAAAAAAGAGGAGGGATATTTGCCTACTTCTTAAGAGTTGGGAGGAAAATTATGATTACTTATTGGTGTAAGATCCCACCCACTCTTAATGAGTGGGTATAAAAACCATCCCCCTTACACCTCACTATTTCCATATGTTTAGGTTCATATGAGTTTAGCATCATGCTTTTACCTTGGTAAAGCCCATGGGTGGGGCATATTCTCAAAATGCAGGGCTGACTAGACTTAGCTATTGCCTCAACCTAGGCCCTCGATTTTGAGACCGCCCCGACCCTAGGGCTGTACCAGACAGAGGTGTGAGGTAGAGAAGTTTTGATTTTGGTAACCAAGTTTAATTGATTATACAAGCCCCTCTAAAAGTGAAATACCAACAACTGTGACATGGGTTTTAGAAATTGGCATTGTCCAACCAATTTTGAACACACTTGAGGTTTATCCTCTCTTCCCAAATATCCTAAGTCCTCAACAATTGCAATGCCAAGTACATAGCAAGTTGGAACTATTGTAAACATTTCCTTGGCTAACTATCTCACTTCCCCAATGTCCTAGCTCAAACCCGACTACCACTCACCTAGATACACAAAATTTCTATGTAAATCTATGGTCACTTCATGACTTTACTCTCATTCATTGAACATTTTGGGTGCAATTTGACAATTTACATAAGTAATAGCACCCATAATATTTGAAAAAGCAACTTTAGCTCGCACCACATCTCCATCACAATTGTGAAAACAAGATGATACTCGACCCGCACATCATTGACACACAACAAAAGTCTTTGACACATTCTCAATTTGCTTCTTATCAATCATCTCGTTATGTAATGATGCCTTGCTAAGTATTCAGCCCAACAATTCTTGCACTCCATGGGCATGCAAATTAATTGATACACAAAGCTAAATGAAGTGGATCATAATTAAATGATCAAAATATTCAAGACCTATGGCTATTTGCACACAACCTGATACATTAACCTAGCATTTTACTCAATGCTGAATGTAGAGGGTTTAATGTCAAAAAAAAGTTGGTATGATACATAAAAATGGACACACTTCCAAAAAATTTGGCTTCCTTTCTAGAATGTGAAAAAAGTGCTAGCACATCTGTGGTGGAGTTTTGCCAGACATAAATCTACTAAATTTCAAATAATGGTGGAAGTCCTAGGTCAAGTAGTTATGGCCTTTTCATGTGCTAAAAATTGGAGTTCTTTTTTACTTCATTTTATTCCTTGTGATGAAACAGGTTCAATTAAGAAATAACAGCAGACTTTCATAGTGTATTTACCTAAGGAGAAAATCTTTTGGTTGGAAGTAGAAGGAAGAGTTTGATGAAGTGTGGTTAAGTGATGAAGATGAATGATAGCTTAGACATGGATGCCAAATTTGGATGATCCCCTCCTTTGGATTACTTTCATCCATAGTGCCCAACCATGTGGGCAATTATTGGCTTAAAAGGTATTAGTTTCAGATGTTCTCTATTTATTTTTCCTAACTACACAAAAATATTCAAGAACCCTAACTAGGTAGGGGAAGGGAGAACTAGGAAGGTTTCAAAGATAGGTTACCAAGGTGTAACCATGGTAACTTAGTTATAGTTCAGCCACAACACAATTGAGTCATAATGGGTTTCCAATTGATGGTGGACCCGTCGGATTGGTTCACAAAAAAATCAATACAAGGTAGAAAGTCATAACTATAGATAGCTGGATGGGACTACATTTGGGGGAAACACAAAGAAAACCCTATTGAATCTCCTAATGCCAACCTTATGTAAAATGCTCTTCATCCATAGCCCATGTTTCTTATAGATGAACTAATAGCCCATGTTCTATAGACAGATGGATGCACTTTTGACACAATGTGATGTCATCTATTTTTTTGGGTTAGGCAGCTCTTTTGGGTGGGGTGGTTCCCCAAATTTATACAAATATTGTAATATTTTGATCTTTACACTAGAGTGGAGCCCCAGCTCCAAAAATATGGAAGGACCCATTTGGGTAGGTTGTTCCTTCGGCCTTTACTTGAGGTCTTTGCATATTCTAGAATATAATACTATGTCAATTTTTGGCAAAAGGTCTCAATTGTTTTTTGATGGAAAACGTCTTGTCTAGTCTTTTGATGAGGTTCAACCTGTCTTTTGACAATTAAAATCAAATTTGATGAGTGAAAAATATTTTTTTGATTGTGAACCAAGCAAAAGGGGAAATTGAAGTGGAAGAATATTAGTCAATATCAAAGCACATCTTGCAAGTGACAAGTAATTTGCAATTTTTTACATCAACAATTCCTCATTTCACCATTTGAATCTAACACATTTATTCAAAATTTCAAAGACAACCAATATTGAAAAACTAATGACAAAATAAACAATGTATAATTTAAGTGAATAAAAACTCAAAATAGAAAACCACCATCTCCCACATAAAAGTAAAGAGTCAATCCAAGGTTGGGATACATCTATCTTGCATATTCATTCACTCTTGGAAAATGGTTCTAATTAATGAATGATCCATTGCATCCACCTCACCCAATGATACACACATGAATGCAACCAAGATTTTCATTCATAGTTTCAAGGGGGAAGAGACCTTGACGGCCCAAGCCTTTACATGAAATATTAAGTTCCATGATTTCATAGGTATTAGGCAAACCATGAACTGCCCTTTTCACCTGAAGGCTACCCTTTGCACTCAAGCCTAAAACCTAAAACCCTAAATGAGTTCTGCACATTATCACAACATAAAAAGTATTGTCATGACAGTATTGTGTTTGTGAAATGTGTTTAGCATATTGAATTTCACATGTATTCTGTATAAGTAAATAAGAATTGGATCGAATGACTGAAATTTCAAGTCATGGATTCTTTCGTAAGTGAAAAGGGAATGGATCAAATCATACAATGTTGGATGTAATTGTCATTGTGTCTAATTGGGGCTCTGAATCGGCAGATTGGCTACTAACAGGCAAAGGCAAACTTACAGGATTTATACTACTATGATTCATCAACACTTTCTCCAACAATTCTTGCATCTCATTGCAATACCAAGACATTGTTTGTTGCGAACTCGCAGGCACCTGAAAATGAACCCAAAGTTATACATAAACATCACATGAACCAACAAAAAATCCACACAAAAGAGGAAGGCCAATTGATTATGATAATGGTTATAGAACTTTTCTTGAACTCTTGTAATTCATGTTCAATGATGAGGATGATGAACTCTTCTTGTTCTTGTAATTGATGTTCGATGATGATGATCATAAAGATTTTCTTGTTCTTGGAATTTATGTTTGATGATGATGATGATCATGAAGCTTTCGTTGTTCTTGTAATTGATGTTTTGATGTTCTTTGATCTTTGAACTAAAAGCAACAATGTTGTCAGTACAATATTTAGCAAAATCCATTCAGGTCATGTTTGCAACTTTTATAATTTTAGTTGGAGCATGTAATGATGCTCATGCAATGAAACCCTAGGAATTTTGTTGCTGAATTTGCACACTCTTGTGTTCTTTTGCAAAAAATAAGAGAAGCTCAGCACAAAAGCTTTATCGTCTACGGTTTAGGGTCGATGGATAAGGGTTTAGGGTTTAGCAGCGGAGCACAAGGAGGAGGAGATCATGATCGACGTACCAGAGCCGAGACAGAAATGTGCATTCGGTCGTGAATGAGCTTGGACGACACCGGACCCACTTCCAGTCGCAAATCATGCACCGCATTCAGGATCTGTATCAAAATTTCGGGGTTTTTGGACTTGGTCTCCACTTTGATTGCGAGACTTGCTTTCGGAACTAGTCGACTTGCAGCAGCATCTGAATCTCCCGCAACGACTCCTCCGACAGCAGTTTGTTGCAGATCAGCGACGGATTCAACTCTCACAGACACCGCACCAGCAGCAGACGACGTTGCACGACGGTCAGGAGTAGTGGCTCGACCTGCTGCTGCTACTGCAGTCGCTAGACTTAATCCTCCCAGCGCCTCGACCTTCACTGAATCTGCTGGAGCTTGAACAGCTTGTTGATGGGTAGAACTTTGCGACGATCCGGCATTTTCAGCTGATCTTGCTGCTATTTGATCCTTGAGTTTGTGGATGTACTCGATGGCATTTGTGAGAATCGACAACTTGTCCTTCTGCACATGAGCAGCACCAATGTCGTTTGTACATGATTTCATGACCCAGGTAAGAAGTCTTCGATCAGTAGTGCAACTTATGCAAACTTGCACCCTAAACCCTAGACCTAAGACCCTGAAGTTTGGTCCCCTAGACCCTAAAACCCTTGACCTAAAACCCTAAACCCTGGACTCCCAGTACCCCCGCGTGATCAATCTGGGAGCCGGAGTTCTTGGGGTTTGCATTACCTTCTTTGTGGTTGGGACAATGGTAGACAGAATGCTGAACTTGTCGTTGAACTTGCTCCGCCGGTCTCGCTCCGCCATCTTGTGATTGTACGCGATGTGTGCTTGTTCGACCTCAAGAATTTGCGGCCAACCTGCAGCGAAATTCAGTTCTTGCAAATGGGTCACGCTCCCTGCAGGAAGTGCAGGTGACCTGCTGCTGCTGCTGCTGTTTAGTCCTAATTCCTGCTGCTGCTGCTCCTGATCGGGTGCCGCCGCGAGCCCTGATATTTGCCTAATAGTCGTTCTGTCCGATTCTGTGATGCTGGGCAGATCTAGGTTCTTCAACAGCCCAATCATCGAGTGTTCAGATGTTGTCACAGGTGGAGTGATCATCTGGACGTCACTGAGGGAGTTGTCGTTGAATCTGCGATATTTGGAATTCCGACTCGGATCGAGCTGGGACGACTCGAAAGGCGACAATTTCCTACTCGCAGATTTACTAGAGGTCACCTCCTGCTGCTGATGAAATGGGTTGCACAGATCAGACACTTGAAGAGTAGCATCAATACCCATCACCTGATCTGCAATCACAGCTGAAGGTGGACTGCTCTCAGCTCCTCGCTGATCCGCCGCGAGCATCCCTGCAACTAAAGCACCTGCAGGCGCGGCCAAAGCTGTTCCAGGTTGACGGCTGATTGCAGAAGGAGCTGCAGCACCTGCTGAAGCAGCATGGATCGATGGTGCAGCAGGTGAGGGCTCGATACAACACATAATATTGTCGTAGCTCATGGGGTTATGAGAAGCAGCTGCAGCTGTAGAGGTTTGATTCAAGAGATGAAATGCCAAGTCTTGATCGTAACCAGCTGTTGATGAATGACCTACGACGACGTTGTCAAAGGGTGTGGTGGCGGCAATCACTGCAGACATCATCTCATGATGTTCATCCGCAACTGTAGCTGCGTCTGCGTCGCTGAAGTTCGTTAGTTTCGCGGGATAATGATGATGATAATCCATCTCAAATGCAGTAGCTAGCGAGTCAAAAGCGGAGCGCTGAATGATACTAGAAATTCCGGGCATCATCTGATCAGTCTGTTCGTCAATCATTTCTGCAGAGCTGATCGACGCCCACAGATTCAGCATCATATCCGCCGTCGTCGACACTCCTGCAACGACATTGCTACTTGCTGCAGTAGTACGGTTAGCCAATGCTACCAGTTGAGGAGCTTGAGCGCCATCCTGTGCGGTTGCCCGCAAGCTCATTTCCTCATGATCTCGCGGAACTCCTCTAGGCACCTGATCATCATCAGTCGCAAATGCGGTCTGTTGTAGTACTTCAGCAGCACTGAATTTAAGATTCTGCTCGGTCACGTTGAACCAACCCGTCACGGGATTGCAAGCTTGCGAGCCGGGGTCGTCGTCGTCGTCGAAGCAGACGTTGTCAGACCCCAAATTCGTCTCAGCAAGTTGTGGGATTAGCGCTAAGGCGGAAGCGCTAGTGAGATGTTCCGGCGACGCGGCACTGCAGGTACGTTCTACCACTCCACCAGCTGCTGCAGCTAAGATTCTCTGGGCGTCGACCCCTTCAGCATCTTCTCCACAAGAGTTCAAACTCCGCAGAAGAAGATTTCCGTAACTGGAATCGAAAGAGGACAGGCCTCCGCCGCTCCGGGGAAACGCAGTACTAGATCCGTCAAACAAGAAGGCCTGCAAAGCTTCCAATGTTCGGCTTGCTTCCATCACCTGCAGCGATTACTCACGAACATTCCACGACCAAAAGATTCAGGATCAAGGTACCCATAAAGATTTCCTTCAAGAACAAGAGATTAAACGGGACGCTGCTGATCAGCAGTGTGCCACAAGGAGCTCTTGGATGGGTCCCTTGTGGGAAATTTGTCTAGAGCTTCAACTCCAAGAATAGACAAGGGATTGTGCAACATTCCCAAAGGAACCCCACAGTGAGGAAAAAGTTCATCTAGAATCGTTTATGTAGAACGCTACCACATGACTACTACAAGGGGAAGAGAGAATCATTTTTCCATGGTTGAAAAGCACCTATTGGGGAAAGACCAATTTGTATTTGTTTTTCCTTTTGAAGCACAGCAGCTATTTGGGGAAAGACCATATTTTTTTTCTCTTGTGAAGCACAACACCTATTGGGGAAACACCAATTTTTTTTCTCCTTTTGAACTACAACAGCAGATCCGACCTGACCTGACAAGCTGTTGGCAGCAGACCCAACCTGACAAGCCATTGACAGCAGACCCAACGACCAGACAAGCTGTTGGCACACCCCCAAGTCAAAGTCATTGGCAGAGGACTGGCAGGAATTTCAATCTGCACTTCACTGGGTTTGAAACCCAAACACTCCTAGAATGGGTTATACTACCAGTGAGCCATAACCCCTCAGGTGGGAAACACCAAATTTTCCCTTTGAAATTGGTTCTTTTCTAATAATAAGAGGGATTTCTAAACAGGATAAACCGACAACTTTCCCACAGGGGAAGTTGTAAAGAGAATTCCTTTGTGTCGGTTTCTTCAAAAGTCCGATCGACTAGGCAAGGAAGCAAGGTTGGGTTTCCAAATAGCCCATGTGCTAGAAAATCTGTCTCTGCAGAGTCTTGGAGCGCCATGTGCGAGATGGTATCGAGATCGGAGTCCTCTCTAGAAGTCTACTGTGTTCAAGGCAGCATGTGCGGGTTACTGTATAGCTGTTGACGCTGCTGCACATACTACTGTGCTTTTACTGACTCCCAAGTCGCCGGGTCGTAAGCCCAGCAAACGTTCTGAACTTACGTCATCTCCTGTGTTTGTGTGTGTGTGTGTGGGGACCACGGTGCCCATCAGCTACTCAAGTCTACTGTAGCTGCATCGATCCTCGAAAGTTTCATACCGAAAGCGAAATTTGAGTGGGTCCTAGGGTTTGTCGTTTTGCGTGGACTTGAGACTTTGATGATGCTGGGGAGATGGGGAGATGACGCTGGACTCAGGATGGGGAGAGTGAGTCACGGCACTCTTTTCGGGCGCACGCGAGCGAGCTGTCATGCATTTCTCCTTTACAAAACCGACTACATCTCGCAGTTCGGAACTTTCTGTGTATGTTTGAATGCACGTGCGCAACATTGCGCGAATGAATTCTTACACAGACATGATCATGATCAGGAGCCTGACTGCATACTATGAACTCCTTGACCTACGAATCTGCTTTTAGGGAATCTTGTACTTTGAAGCTTGAAATCTACACTGAAACAGTTACTGGTCACCCTTCCACTCACAGACTCAGGAGGAAAACACAAAACAAAGAGAGACCACCTGTAGTACAGTACTACAGTAGTCAACAGCTGCAATTCTCCATTGAGAAAGCAGCACGATCTGGTATCGAGACTGGACAGCGCCGAGAGAAGATGAAGAGCAAGATTCTGCCATTGGGTAAGATTTTCGAGAAGTCTATTGGAATGCAGCAAAACAAGCTGCCGGAAGCTGATCGGGAGGTGCATTCCCGGGACAAAACAAACAGCAAAACCCAGAATTCTAAAACTCTAACATGGTTGAATGCTGCTCTCGAGGTGTGCACAATAAATTGAGATCGCACTTTGTTTCGAGACTGGTATTTGAACCTGGGGTTCAATTTTGATGCTGCATGTTCTCAAAAGCAAAGAATCTAGATCAAGATCTTGAGCTTACCAGAGCAGTAGAGGCCAATTCCAAGCAGTACAATATGTCTCCCTCGGAGATTTTAGGTTCGGGTAGGCACACGATCGTCTGTTGTACACATGAGCAGCGACAACAACACAAAATGCCGAATGAACATTAGATGTCCTAGTCGATGATGATGATAATTAGAAACTGGAACACTGGGAAATTATTTCTACACAGTTGCATTTTGCTTCAGATTTTAGCAGCAGCTACAGAATGCAATCAGTCAATCAAGCTCTAGATGAAATTGCAGAGCTCTGGACGACAATTATGTGGAAGATTCAGATCTTGAGCACTAGTGGGGTACTTCAGCAGGAAGCTGCAACAAAAAATTTCACCTGAATTCCTGCTTGCTGCCATTCGCAAGAAGTCGGGAAGATGACGTGCATATTCGGATCATCACGGGTTGCGAACAATCCACAATCAAACAGACAAACCCGATCAGTGAACTAGATTTGAAACTAGCTTGAACATTCTGGGTTCATCCCGCTACAAGTTCTCTGGAAACAGAAATGGAATCTCGATGCAGCCGGCGGTTGCGAACTAGTACCATACCTGCAAGAACTTCTCTTTCCGTGGATCAGTGGGAAGTGGAGGCGAGGTGCAGCTTGTCCACCAGAGAGGTGACTGTCGCGAAAACGCCTTGGCTGCATACCTGCATTGAGAATCACAAAGTAGTGAAAAAACTGTACTTAGTGATCGCAGCTGCACACTAGTGGAGCTCGTGCAGGGAGTTCTCGGCTGCATACAATGTACAATTGCGATTAACGACTGTAGTTTCGAGCAGAATTGGGACCAATTTCGCGTACCCGGAACTTGGATTGGTGAACTTGCAGGACTTGAAAACGGAGTAGAAAATGGCTGCAAGTCTTTGACTATGATCCGAATCAGTCCGACCTCCATGAAGCAGCTGCGAGCTTCGATCATTATTGCAGTCGATGTAGCCCGTGTTCCACACCAGTGCCCTGGTCAGCCATCCCCCAAGCTAGCAACTGTGAGAACCAAAACCCAGTCACAAATTCTCGAGACTAAGTCAAAGCTGTCATGAAGCTCCGCTTGAGATTCTAAGAACCTCACGAAACCGAAACTTGTCCGTGCAAAACCAAAATCCAAAGTGCCGCCGGATTTCTTTGTAAACCAAATTCGGTCGATTGAAGGTGCTGTGTACACCAGATCCAAATTCAGGAGCTTGCGGCGCCCGCGGCTCGATTCCCCCCTCGTGTTTCGAAACTGGAATGTTTTTTGCTTGATAATAATAATAATGTAAGAGTTGAATTGAAAAGCTTGAACAAGTACCGTTTATCCGGAGTGAGCTTCCAGACGACGGCATAGTTGATCCAGGGCCAAATTTGCATTAGCGCCTGCAGCCGTTCTTCCCAATTCACCAACTCCAAATCATCACTACCTGCGTACTGATCCATCAAGCTGGGATCAAGCTGCGCTCCTCGAGCGCCGCACTCCTCACCTGTGGTAAATTCGAGTTCTAGGTCGAAATTTCTCCAAGTTTTCGATATTCACCCCTACAAAAACAAATTTCAAGAGAAACCCCGATTCTTCACTGACTCGACATTCACGAATTTTCTTCAGAAATTCCTTTTCCCTCTGCAATTCCTTCACACAAGACACTGTTGAGAAGTTCTCTTCGGAGACTAGTTAGACGGATTCAATCGCCGCGCGCGAGCGCCTTTTGTGAGTGTGTGTGTGTGTGTGTGTGTGTGTGTGTCTTTTTGTGGGGGTGTCTCTCTGAAATTTCAGAATCATGAGAGACTTCGAGGAATCTCGAGGCCGGCCGGGGCACAGTCAGGTATCTGAATTCTTCTCTCGAGTGCTCACAACAATTCCAGCTTCCCGTTGTATAAAGTTCGTTCTACGAATTGACGAAGCTTCGAACCCACTTGCGAATTCCACAAACTTGGCTCACACATGACGGATCCTGATCACTTGATGAGAAGAGACGCAGAATCTGAGCAAGTTTCCTCTAGTATCCATCCAACACAGGACGAGGCAACTGATTTAGGCTGAAACTATTTACACTACGTTCTAGTTTGCTGGAGACCCCAATCTTCCGCTACTCGAAAACAAAACAACAACCCCAGTTCAATGCAAACTAGTTCTACTTGCACTCAGTTTGGACAATAAATGTATATATATTGTGCAAGTAGTTTGCGGTGTGAAAAATTAGCAACAGCAGCTTGAAGACGGTTGAAACCGCGCGCGCTTAAAACGTTTGTTGTTATTATGTGAGCTAGACTTCTTCTTCTCGGATGCTCGCTGGAGGCGGCAGTAGAAGGAAGCTCGCACTTGCGCATGAAAACACCAGGAAATACTTCTTATTGCTGCTGCTGCTTCTGATGTGAGGAATCCAAATATCTCTACTTATTGCTCCTGCTGCTCCTGATTATGTGAAGAGTTTTTGGTTTTGTCTGGACTTGTCGCAACGCTGCTGCTGCGTCTGGCGCTCTCGTCGCGGAGGGGTCCTCCACGGACGCACAACGACGCTGTTGCGGTCAAGGCGCAAAAGGCCCGTTGAAACTCGTGGTCCAAATTTCGAACGACCCGGCGGCCCCTCCCTCCGACCCCACACACCCTACTACACCCTAGTGTTGGGCTCTTTTCTACCCACATGTTCTAAAAGGCAAGTTTCCTACCTTTCGGGCACTTTTGGAGGACCTTTTTCAGGGTCTTTAAAAAACGCAAAAGCCTTGGAATTTCGTTCTCTTTGAAGGACCTTTCCAGGTGGGTCAATTAGAGGAGATTCTTATGTGTTGGGTAACCGCCTCAGAGTTCCCCAAGTAAGGGCCCATCCAATGTGGAGTGTCCTTGGCTACTTGGGTATGCCCTACTCCAAGGGCATTTACCAAGCATAAAGTTTGTTTTAAAGTATCATGTTTGGTAGGTACCTCTTGGATATCATGAGAAAAAACAATACAAGGCATTTTGGAAAACATAATGCTCATGTGTGAGAGCGTTAGGTTTAATTTAATTTTTCTGAATGCCATGTGGGTTTTTATATTGTATAAGTGTACCTCCAAATACAACAGAAAACCATTCCGAGGTTTTTACATGAAAATGCCCCTCATCCTGCAAATTATATGTTAGATGGTTCCTCTCCCCAGCCGGTTCATCTAATGCATCATAACCGTCAATTTTAGGTCATTTACACCTGTTCGTACCTAAAAGATGAAACATATCTGAAAAGAATTGCATCATTCGGTGTGTAAGATCCGGGGCAAATTAGGCTTAAGAAAGGGTCCAATGCATCTCAACCGTGGATTTATAGTTTTTTTTTTTCACCTGGCCATCCTTAAAAGATATGTGAAAAAAATATCTCCAACCTTTTTCTTTTCCCACTGAGCAAGGAAATATCCCTTTGGACTTACTTGAGGCCTTTGACCCTTTGCCCTATGGGGCTCCAAGTGTGTTCCTAAATGGAATGGGCCCATTTCATAATTAGGGGAATACCCATTGACAATCGAGTCTATTCATGTCAAAAGTCGTCTTTTTTTTTTTTTCTTTTTTTTCCTCCCAAATCTTATAAGTGGGTTGTCCCGTCACATGTTTTATTGCAAAACTTGGCATAAGGGGTTTTCCTGGAACAGATATGTTTTACAACCCAGAAGGAAGGGTTACACGACCCACCAGGTTTCAACTCGAGCGTGTAAAATGCAATTTGACCAAAAACAAGTGTAGAAAGAAAACCATATCTCCCAAATTGACAATGCAAACCAAAACAAATGAAATTTCACATTAAATAATGGCACACTTGTGAAGACCATTAAAATTGTTCACTTAAGGTCCATCATAAAATATTAAATTGAAAAATAAGTGATTAGCTTCAACCCAAGTTGACAAAAGCTCGTTTTCTCAACAGCTAGCTACTAGCATTGTATCAAGTCTGAATGTGAATATTTGATACTTGGATATGTATGAGGTTATTGTTTATTCATGTTCATACCCAAGATCTCACCAAAAGATGTAAGTTCTCATATAAACTCACTTATCTGCCCATTTCAAAGAGAATTTGAATACTCATGTTCTTAACCAATGTCCAAATTGAAAAAACCTTAATACCGCTACTAGTTGGTATGTTGAGATGGACATACCCCTCCAAAATTGGTTTCAATCTTTTTTTTGGGTGTGAAAATACAACACTAAGGCCCGCTTTACACTAGGAGTCAGGGCTGAAAAAGCTTGGGGCCAACTTTGAGCAATTTTGGCTTGGTGTTTGAACTTGAGTTATTAGTAAATCCTAAAACATGGACACCAGGATATTAATAAATGTTTGGAACATTGGACCCGAGGGTTGCAAATTGGCTTCCCACAAATTGGCTTCCCAAATTCAATGGTATCCTTTTTTCCGCCTTGGGGCCAATACAAGGCCATAAAAGTTCAGCATTCATTAGTAACTTGGGGGCAGATTAAAAAGATTTTTCCTATTTCGCCCTTGCCTCCTAGTGAGCCCTTGGGGCTGATTTCAACTTTTGCTCCAATAGGAATGCTTGATTTGAGTTGAACAATGGTCTTGACTCCTTGTGTAAGTAAAGTGGGCCTAAAATGAGAAAATAAATCTTGTCCTATTAATTGGTATGTATTATGAAACCACTTCAACCCTCAGAATTAGTGCACACTTTTACATTAAATTAAATGTCAAAAATTTGGCCTATTTTTTTCTTTTTTATATGCAGGTACCTTAAGCTTCCTTCCAATTGCGTAAAGCATTGCCTGGAATTTTCCTTTCTATTTTCAGCTCCCTTACTTGCCTGCCAAAAAACCTGTTTTCAGCAAGTGGGATCTTCTGCAGTGGAAGGCACCTGCCAGCCTGTCACTATTTCTAAAAAGTGAAAAAATCCCAGCTCTGCTTTGCGTAGGAAAAGGACCTGAGTACACAGGCACTTACCATTGATTTTCAGCCCGTTCTCTCACCCAACCAGCCTCAAGCACAGATCTCAAATCACGGAAGAGCCTGTACTCAGGCCCTTCTCCTACACTAAGTCACCTAGTCCCAAGTGTCAAATTCAAATTATGTCAGGTTTTTTTTGAAAAATGTTAAGTAATAATGTTGATTCTGTGATTCTGCCCTTACTTAACATTTTGCAACCCCCTCAGCAAAGAGAACAGCAACATTTTCTTTGCTGAGGGGGTTGCAAAATGTTGATGGAAAATGAATGAGAGGGGACCCCCTTTCTTCAAGACGAAGTGACTTACTTGATATGTGCACATTCTCATAGAAGATCCCCCAATGTAATGTGAACATAGTTGCTCTGGGGTCGTTGGAGTTTCAATAAAAATTGTCAACTTTGTGTGTAATTAATTGTCAAATTTGAATTGGTAAGTCGGATTGAGGTGCCTTGAGGAGATGGGTGTGAGCTCTTCTTGGCCCAGAAGTATTGTACTACGGTTGGGGCCCATTCCAAATAGGAACACTATGAACCCTGTAAGAGAGCCTGTAGTCAGAGAGCCTCTTCCAGAGGATGTTACCCACCCATGTTCCCCTCCATTGATGGACATCATTACAGTGTTCCCAATGGTTGATTCATAATATCCGTACAATGTTCCCTACGAACGACTCTCTTCACAAGTGGAATTGACCAACTCGAACATGGAACCGAGAGATGACCACCTGTCCCACAAACCCTAAAAAAAACCCAAATAAGACACCCAAACCGATTATTGATTTGAAATTAGAAGTAACTTTGGAGTTTGAATTTTTTTTTGGTCAAGGTGACGGATACTTAGAGCAATTATCTATGAATCTGGGTTGCCGGAGATCTCGAATGATCAGATCTTGGAAATCCAATGGTCAGATCTCCACTTGGCCCCACAAGTGGGAAAATATGAACATTTTTTGTTGTTAAATCGAGATTGATTATCCTATATGAAATCGGATGGTCCATGTATCCTCTAGGATTTATGGCTACAAGGTAGAAGGCCAAAAGTGGCAGGTTTACCCCCTGTTTCAGGGGGCGAGTCTCACGGCATAGTACGTGTATAATATGTTCATTGATGGGTGACCCTAGGGAGAACATGGTCAATGGTCTCGCCACCGCCCCCCCCACCCCCCCCAACTTGTGAGGCTTTCCTCAAGATAACTAAGATGGTTTTTTTAAGGAATTTTTGTTTGTAGCCAAAGTGGCAATCGTCCATAGGAAGATGTAGAAGCAATGGCGATCATCCTCAGGAATATTTAGCCAAATCTGGCTATTAGTCAGGAATAAAGTACAAATCTTTAATCACCCTTCTATATTTTTGGCTACACATTTGAACACCAAACAAATGAATCTGGTGATTTTAACATTTTCTTTTCCCTCATTTCTGGTGTCTGAAAAACCTCAAAAATTACTTCTGTTTTGAATTTTGAATTTCGTTTTTTGGCGAAATTTCGCCAGTACAAAAAAGGCCAATGGCCATTATTTTACAATGAAGCTTGAATGTTCCCTTTTTTTTTTTTTTTTTTTGCTTTTCAAATTTTTAAGCTAAAGTGTATGGATGACAGGCGTATGTTCTCTTGAAGGGTAATTTTTTTTTGTCCCTATGCATTTAATATATTTAAGGGGGGGTTTTAAAATATTTTACAATTTATTTGCTTCAGTGTTTAATTTTGGCGAATTTCCACATTTTCTTAACCTGAAAAATAAGATTTTGACCCATAGAAAGGATGTTTGTGAAAAAAATGGCCCTAGTATGCCAGATTTTGAAATAAATAATGATTTAAAGAAATTCCTTCTTTCATATTTGATGTATAGCCAAATTTAGCTAAATCATCTTGTGAGAAATAGTCAGTTTGGCTAAAGCACAAAATTGAAAGAAAAACCCCCGAATTTGCTTCCCTGAAAAAAAGCTTATTTGCTTGACATCTTTTTCAGCAATTTAAAAAGGCAAAGAACAATAAAAAAATTTCAATATATGAAATTAGCTCTGAGAGTTGTGTGAGTCTCTTGGCCACAAGATTCACAGACTCTAGAAAATTACCCCTTTACAAAGCTTCCATCATTTCCTGTTCAACTCACATGTGGTGGAGAGGCGATGTTGTTGTGAATAACTCGGTGCTTAGGTATTTCAACGATGATGGTGCTCGTGCATAAATTAACACCGAGTTATTCACAATCTCAGTTGTTTAGAAAGTCTTTTCCTAGTGTTGAAATTTTTTTGTGAAAAGGTACACATCTTCTATCATGACTTAGGTTGACACAAAAACAAATATTTGTGTTCACACCGAAAACACCAATGCAACCCAAGAAATCTTCTTCTTTTGACAGATGGGACAAAAACATGAGTCAAAAGTGCAGTATTTTAGGCTACGCAGACTTGTATCCAGGGATCCGCCACATAGAAATGGGGCCCAAGTCACGACACAAAGCTAGTCAAATGTGTGAGACTTCCTTGGCCCAAGGGAGTTCACACTACAACTACAACATGGTGATAAACTCTTGATCGGGTTTGGTTTGAGAATCTTTACACCACGGAACAGTCTTCATATGGTCTATTCCACTTAGGAATGCAATGGGGCATGTTACGGCAAGATTAACATTCTAGAGAGTTGTAATGGGTCACCTGAGGCCTATTCCAGAAATTAACTAGTGTTTCCACCTATCAATTCACATTAATCCATATCCAGATATTGGGAACTTCATGGGAACACATTGGGAACAACAAAAATTCAACACCCCCACTCTCCCCCAAAACAAAGAAAAACTTGGGTCCCCATGGGTGCATGCTACCTCACCTCATTGGTTACAAGATTTTTTTTTTTGGTTTACCCATGGCCTTTGCCATTTTTGGCCTGGGTTAATGGCATGGGCATGAACTATGGGTGTATATTATTGAGATTCACATTAATTAGTTTGTGGGTGCACTCATACTTATTTTTTATTTATTTTTTGGAAGGGGCCAAATTGATTGGCCCATCACCAAGTTTTTTGGAACATTGCGCACTCCCTAATTTCTAGAAGCACCTCTTTCAAAAACGGGTTGCAAATTAGAAACAAATATGCTCCCTAAAGCTCATTATTTCAGTACATATACATGAGAGTTGAACTTTGGGCAAAACATATGGGGTAAAAGTGAGGTGCTATTGGGAACGCTTTGTGGAACAAATTGAGAACTTGAGGAATCCTTTGGGAACACCATAGGAACACTAGGGAACATCATGCAAACAACGGAAAAAAGAAAAAAACTCCTCCCCCCCCTCCTTCCCCAAAAGAAAAAAAAACTGGGCCCCTCATTAGTCCATGCTGATCCTTTCATTGGCTGCATGGAACTTTTGTTTGCAAAAACTATTTGTCACCATTTTGGGCCTGGGTTAATGGCATGGCAGCACCCCAAAAAAAGAAAAAAGAAAAAATTCTTCCCTCCCCCCTCCTCCCCAAAAAGGGAAAATTCGGACCCCCTCATTAGTGCATACTGAGCCTGTCATTGGCTGCACACAACTGTTGTTTTTAAAACTGTTTGCAACCATTTTTGGCCTGGGCTAATACCGCCTCCCAAGAGCTGGGGTATCTATTATTCTGTTTCATGTTAATTAGTTGGGGGTACCTCACAAGTCCAACTTTTTTTATGTTGCAATGAGTCAATTTGATTGGCCCATCGCAAAAAAAGTTAAATTTATGGAGGCTCCCCAAAATAGAAGATTCTGTGGGAAGATGGAGTGCCTCCCCCTTTGGCCCACCTATGTAGGTGTGAAGGGGAGGACTTTGGGCAAAACATCTGGGATTAAAGTGAGATGCTACTCAGAACACATTGGGGGACACTTTGGGAACACAGGGAACAAATTGGGAACTTGAAGGGAACATGTTGGGAACAAAGGAAAAATGAAAAAACCCTCCTCCCCCCCCCCCCCCCCCCC
>Ga0209208_10001533_pt1 | contig 32652 bp, 18 predicted proteins | sample S1TSphfallax_3_FD_187694 | JGI IMG/M metagenome (GOLD analysis project Ga0209208, IMG submission 187694) | Host-associated microbial communities from peat moss isolated from Minnesota, USA - S1T2_Fd - Sphagnum fallax MG (SPAdes) (version 2) | ecosystem: Host-associated > Plants > Peat moss >...
AGATTGAAAGGTTTGTCAATCTACATCTAGATATGCATCCATAGAAATTGTCAATTTGCAATTCAATGTTTGAAACTTCATGCAAAGATCCAAATCATTGATGAAAGGTGTTCAACAAAAAAAAAAAAACAAAGGCAAGAAAATTACTAATGCATGTTCAATTGCGTCACTTGATACTCCCACAAGAAAATCACAATAACCAAATTGGGAGCAAAGGGAGATAATGGCCTTCATCAAAGCTAATAGATATTTGAACATGTAATAGCATTGGACAAAGTTATATCAAACTATTTTACCAAATGGAATTTTTTTTAAATATTGTAATGTTTGTAAGTTATTCTTAACACTTGAAAAATAGACTTGTGTGCAAAGACAAATGGAGTTCAATTTCATGTGAATTTTCTTAAAAATTCAATTACATGTTTAGTTTTCAATAGAATGAGGATATTGATCAACGAGCCCGCAAGACAAGATTGCCTTTCATTTGCCCAAGTTTTTTAAAAATAATGTCTGTGATATGATTGGTGAATTATTGGGAAGTAAACCCGTATTCACCACAACTCGTCTAGAGGATGACCATGACACAATCTTTAATCCTAGTAGTTTGAATCCAAAAAACCAACTAACAACAATGGGTTGAGGAAAAAAACATTAACTTGACCATTGAAAATCTCCCAAGATTATGAGAAGTAAATATTAATGAACTTTGATGGGTAGACATTTTCACACCACATCTTCCTTGAATTAAATCTTTCCTTGAAACTAGAACTATGATAGAACTTATAAAACCTTTGATACAACCTTTAATAATAACTCCAATGCATAATCTAATTAATGTTACAAGGTCTAGATCTTTCACTAAAGTTGTAGTTGTAGATGAACCTTTGACAAAACCTTTTATTACAACCCCAACATGCAATCCCATCCATACCACAATCAACACCCTAGTGTTCAAACCTAAAACCCCAACCTTGATGAACAAAAAAGTTCAAAATGCAAGTGGCAAAACTTGAACTTTTGGCAACACATGTGTTAAAAAAAATATTATGTTATGCATTAAAGCATTATTGAAGCCACATAAAAAAGGAGGCAAATGTTGGTTGATTCAATTAACAAAATGCATGAGACAACATTGTTTATTAAAGAGAAGCATGCAAAAACACAAAAAATACATATTTGAAAAATAGTTTGATTATTTCAAATGCAAATACAAGATAATCAACAAAGCTTAGATGAACATGGTGAAAGCCATCACAAGTTTAACACATGTCATGAGCACAATGCTTATGAAAAACAAAGGGGGTGGAAAATTCAATAACACTAATCTTGTAGGACAGGATCTTCCCATTAAGAATGATTATGTACATCATGACAATTAACAAAACAATGAATTGAAGTTGAGAACAAATTTTGATGCAAGACGAGATAGAAATGGAACCTTGAAAGAAAATCATAAAATAATATTCTTTTGTCATCTGAGGAAATTACACAATTCCCTACACATTATTTTTCCACAAGTTTATTGCCCTTCAATTGAGTTGACTTGATGTTTTCCAATGTATGCATTGAATCTATGTGTTGTGTTTCATTCTTAAGTTACTTACACATCACCCACTTCAATGATTATCATCAACCTTTGAATGTTAGATTTTGTTTGAGATCAAAATAGGTTATGCAATAAACAATAGCAAATAAAAACATCTACCAAAAATAACACATGTAAATCAGATCTTGGTAATAATTATCAAAAGGTTTGTTTTAGTATGCCAAAGGCATTTTCCACAATAGAATGACCCCTTTTATGTTTCCTATTATATAAAAGTTCTAGGATAGAAAATTTCCCTTCTTCTTTGTATGGTGTCATAATCCATGAAATCAATGGGTATCCTTTGTCACCCAAAAGGTGCAAATCCATTTGAAAGCCTCGCCAATCTCTAACAACCTATTGCATTGAACTTTTCTATATAAACCAAACCTACATAATACATTTGAATCATTAACACTACTTGGAAGCCTCACAAAAACATCAATATTTTTTTTACTATAATCAACAACACATTTTGCCATTATGTTGTATCCACCAATTTTATGATAATAGTAATCTTCAACAAAAACACCTAGAGGTTTTAGGATAAAAAGATGGATTCCATTTATAGCACCTTGCACAACAAAAAGACCACACCATTTCTTGAATTCCTCCATGACAACTAATGTTTTTGCACCTTGGGGCCAAGATATGAAACCTTTATGGATAGTATTGAAAGCATAAACAAACTTGTGCATGCAAAGGAAACTATGGATTTTCCAATTAAAGAAAGTTTACTCACTACAAGTTAGAAAATTTGCAAAAGTTGAACTGATTTGTAAATTGAACAACAAATTTTTATTTCAACAAAAATAACATTTGTATATTTGGTTTTTTTTTTTTTAAACATGAGCCATAACTTATTTGTAATGCTAAACAATATGGGTTCAACATTTGGAAAGTTTTGACCTATAATGATCGTCATCAAATTCAATTAAAAGGAACCTTGAAAACCAAGTTGTACTTCTAAGCTTCACCCAATGATTTAAATCATTAAATAAAAAACTCAATGCACACATAATTCAATATCCATGTAAAGTAATAAATAGCAACACATATAGGTGGACTTTAACGCTTGTTGTACATTTATGGAATCATCACATTCAAAAAATGTGGAATTCATCAAATGTGTTTTAATAAAAAAAAATGCATCAAGTCAACCAATAGCATAATTGAGTTCATCAAAAGGAAAAGAGCTTGATCATCCATCATTATTCAACCTATACAACACATGTAGCCAAAAATTCAAAAGCCATCAAAAAATTAAAACCAACAAATACATCAATAAAGATTCTCAACCATAATCACAACAATAGTGTTACAAGAAGAGGAAAAAATTCAAACATAGATATGGAAACACAAATAACAAGGAAAAAAAAAAAAAAAAAAAAGGACATACTTGAAACATTTGCAACTACAAAATGTAATGAAGAAAGGCACACCTTGAAACAAAATTGTAGAATCCATCACATCGTTGTTTTGCACAACAAACAAGAGGAACCAAACACAACAAGAAAAGAAGTAAATGAATGCAAAATTGCAAAAGCCAAGAATATAATGAACACAAAGTTATGGTAGGTGTAGAAATAAAATCAATTACTCCAACCACAAACAAAAGCCAAAATAGAGCAAATAATATAAAATGATGGTAGGGTTCAATTTGCAAAAACCAAACTAATTGTTGCAATTATAAACAAATCAAAACATAGTGAACATGAAGAAATGGTAGGGCAACATAGCAATGATATAAAACACAATGCCTCAAATGCAATAAAATATTAAAGTGCAAAACAAAGTAATGCATAGAAATAGTTGAAGGTGATGAGGAGTGCATTAAAAAGAAAATAATTTGGAAAAGCTTGTGAGAAAGAATGAGAATGAGGTGAGAGCGAGGAGAGCACAAGAGTGAAGGAAGTGGGTCAACAATAAAAACTTAAAAAGATGCCCAAAAAGTTGTTGGTGTGATCACATGTAGTGGGCCAAAGAGTTAACAAGCCATCCATACAAATGAAGATATTCATGTATGAATGTAAGGGTGTTTCCTAATGATAACACAACCATTTAAAATTAAAAAAAAAAGTAGCCATTTTTAGATGTTGACACATGTGGTGTTAACATGTATCAATATATTTTTTAAAATTCCAAATGTGAAGGGGCTTTAAGTTTTCTTTCCAATAAGTATTTTTAAAGATCTTTATGATGATCAAACTTGTGAGAACCTTGAATCTATTTGATGTCATGATTAATGTTGTTTGGGTTTTACTTTTCAAGAAAATCTTTGATCCTAGTTCCAACATTTTTTTTCATTTCAAAGAACCTTTAATTTTGATGCAATGATTTTTCAAAAATTGATAAAACCTCCAGTCTAACTTTGAACTTAGTTTTTCACATATCAAAAATCTTAGTTTTCGATTTTTTTTATTAAAAAATCCTATGCAAGTCTAGTTCTACCTACCTACAAATAGCCCAAAATTGAATTTTTTATAGTTACTAGCACTATATAACCAAAAGAAATGACCATCTATAACAATTACATGCCTAAAACCAAATTGGCCCAACCCCTCCCCAAAGAAAAAAAAAACTTGCATATTTGAAACACATTTAAAAGTAAAAACTAACAATTATGCCTAAGCCACCCCTTGTAGCCTAAACCCCAAATTTATTATTCAACAAATTGTATACCTTAACCTTTTTTTCAAAGTAACATGTTTAACCCCAAATCAAGAAATAAAAAATTGGAAAGAAATGCCTACAAAATAGATGAAACAAATGCCTATCACATATGACATTAATTGATTACAATTATTATTTTAAAAGGAAAATAAAAAATTGAAATTTGTATAAATCAAGTTTTGGGGTTGGTTTTGATTTTATCCAAATGTTAATTCTTGATTTTGAGGTCAGTTTCAATTTTGGTTTTGGTTCTCCAACTTTTTTTTTCAAAATTTAAAGCCAACATTCAAGTAACCAATAACCAACTTGACAACCAAAATTAAACTACAGTGGTAATATTAAACTCCCTGTGAAAAAATGTAAAACATGAAAAAATGGTTATCATGATTGCATTTACATATGAAAAATGAGCAAAACTACATAAAATTATTGAACCATGCATCTTATGTAAACTAATTTTACAACTTCTTTGTGTATGTAGGTAAATGCAATTAATTCATGTCATATGTGATAGGCATTTGTTTCACCTATAATTTCTGTTTAAATGAATGTGTAAATGTTTTCCTTTTGGATTGGTGGATTAAATCATGGGTGATGAAAGTGAACAATGCAATTGATTCATTAATTGGACATTGTGATTGTTGCAAATTGTATTAATGTGTAAAACTAAACTTGTAAACATCAAATTCACATTTGTCACACATGTCAATGGTTAGTATTTTATACATACATTTATATGTTGTGGATCAATAATTGATTTATGGATTTAGATGAGATTATTGGGGAGGGGTTTTGCCAAAGGGAGAAAAGGGAGGGGGGCAATTCATCAAAGATTTGTGTCCATCTATGAATCAATCTTTATGTGGTTGACAACTAAATTGTACTCAAGTTAAGTTAAATTATTCAATCAAATTAATCTTGCATTTAAATTATAGGTCTAACCATGTTATTATCATATTTTTTCTTTAGCTCAAAACTTCACTTTAATTCTACTTGAAACCAACTTTTGCAAATTTGTTGCCTACATCCAATGGTCAAATTTTGTCACATTTGTTAAAAAGCCCCATGATTAGGACAACCAATCACCACAAGGAAATAAAGAAAGCAACAACTTTCACTATCACAATGATGGGACAATTAGTAGGATTTGCCAAAAGCACCCATTGGGACCATCCATTTTGTGAGTGGGTTGCCATGCTTGACAAACATGTTGCCAACATTTCCATCAAAATTCGCTACCTTGGAAATAGCTTATGATTATGGGAACATAAAAGTGGTGGAACTACTTGTCCCCCAAATCATGATCAAGATCAATGCTAGAGATAAACTTTCAATTATTGGTGAGCATATTAACAATTTGATCAATGGGTATGTCCACAATAAAATGGGCCAAACCCAATTCCTTTGTTCCTTTGAGAAGGGCAAGGACTTGAAATTGGAATTAAAATGGCATGCAACCATTGCACAACATGTATGGTTAAATCACATATTTGATTTGTACAATATATTCTTATAATAAAATTTAGTTTCTTTGATTTACAACTTATCTTCATATTTATCCAAGGGTTATTGGAAAAAAATTGCAAATTTTGAATTTTACAACGTATTTATCTATCAATTCTAGTGATAATCCAAAACCATGTAAAGTCTAATAATTATTCAATATACATGAATATGAAAATTTTCCAAACAAATCTAGATTAATTTTGATAATTCTTATGTGACTTACTAAAGACCTCAAATTTTGTTACAAGTCCTTAATTAGTCATTTTTCACCTTCAAATAGTGATATAATTTACCCATATTTTTATACATCTCATTTTTTAATGTATATTACATCACACTATGTAGATTACATGAAAAACATTTAATCTTAAATGAAGTTAAAAATTGACAAGTGTGTTATTTAGGATTGGTTACATTTATAATGCCTCATTATATTACATATTTACCCCATCCTAAGATGAGGAAACAATTGCTAAATCTTTGGTATATACACAAAGTCATGGTTGATTTATGATTATTTCGTAAATCACACTAAAGTAGATTACATTGAAATGAAAGATTTTGAAAATCTTATAGAGATGGTTTGAGTTACTAATAATTCAAGTGTTGATAAAAAATAAAAAGAAAACATAAAGTCTATTAAAAAAACCATGGAAAATCATCTTTTGAATGTGTTAGCATTAAGAACTAAACATGCCACAATTCCAACAAGAGTGAATGTTAATTCAATTTTTTAGTTATGTACATAAGAAATTGATTGTTAACAATTGGTAACTAATGAAGTAGTATTATTTTGAAAATTAGTTCAATTATTATTGGATAACATGTCCTTAAATTAACTAGTCTATTAAGTTAACCAATAATAGGTGTTAAGGTAACTAGTAAAGTATGCGAATTGGTAGTTAATTTATTACAATAACTGATTGTTGATAGTAAAGGTGAAAGCACACTATTGTGACCCCCTTTGGGGTGTCACATTGTACTACTTTCTAAGGATGTGTATATTTGAGTGTATCCCATTTCAAACTTTTGAAAAAAATTCACAATATTTTTGCATATTATGTTAGAATATAACCTAGGCAAGAATTTAAAAAGAAACTATTTCATTTCATTTTATAAAGTGGAAACTTGGAGCATATTTGTGGAAACAAATGTGATGTACCTATGTATTAAAAAACACGAATATACTCTAAAAACAATTTAAATGGTTTTAATATTTATGAAAGTTGAAGCTATATTGGACCATGTCATTTGACATAATATGAACCATGTTTGGATACCATGTGATTAATTTGAAAATTTTCATCTCAAAAAATGAATTTTTTCAACAAGGATGTGATAAATGTGTGGTAAATTGAAATTTTGACAAGTAATCACATCCACATAAAAGATGACATACATAGTTAGATGGGACTTTTTTTTATTTCATTAAAATTGATCATTTTAACGACTAATGGAGCCCTAAACTTAATGCAGTCAAAACAAAATTGTGGTCTTATTATACCAATGTATATTATAAATATACTCATGGGATCCTTCAATATAAATAATGAAATTTATTATTATTTTAAAAATAATATTACATAACATTAATTTTGTAAAAATAATTATTGTAGGGCCCATAAACCAAAATACCCAAAATTAAATATACCATGCTTTTGGAATAATTATATTATATGTAATATAATACTAGACTTAAAAGTGCTCCAAAGGGGGTCACCATTGTGTGCTTTTACATGTAATAGGTGGTTCTTAAACTTGTGGTCAATAGTTGCTATAGTTTTAAGTTTGAATTTTCTAACTGTTATACTAGTTAATGATTGTTTAACTTTAAAAAATAATGTTATCTTTAATATGAATAGGAGGATTAGAGGATGATGAAGAACTTTTGGAACTTCTTTTTTACTTCTTAATTTTTTAGATCACCTATTTGTTTTTAATTTTAGTTTTATGATTAAATTCACTTTTGGATTTTGAGGTTTTATTTTCAAATTGAATTGAAAGATTGATTTCAATTTTGTCTTTGCATTTGTGAACAAACATCTATGCCTTTGTGTCTTAGATTTTCATAATATATAAGTTTGAAGTAACTCACCTTTTGATGCTATTTAAAACTAGAATTAAAAATCTAAAAGAGGAAAATCCTTAATTTAAGAAAATACAAAACACCCTTAACATTTGGTGACCATGTAGTGGAACGAAATTATATGAAATCACACTTACATTTTTTGGTTTTCAGCAATTATTTTGTTTTGAAATTTTAAGTTTGGATTTGTAATAGGTTTAGAATTTTTCTAAAAGTGTTTTGTGCTTTGATGATTTCTAATTTCTATATCAACCTATTGATCAAAAGAACTTGAATTAATAAATTGTTTTAAATCAATATAAAAGATGTTAAGAGTAGTCATAAGGGGCTTTAGAAGGCAATTAGAATTAGGAGTACCACAACAACCCATTCATGAGGCGGTTCAATCATAAGAACAACTATGTTATCAAGCCGATGGAATTCAACTAGTTGCTACTCCTAGTAATGAACCTCAATAATTAGTTATGATAGATTTACCGCTTCATCAAATACTAGCAAAGTAGGAAGAAAGAAAGGAACCATAAGTACCTTCAACAAGTTGATTTTTGACACCCCAACAATTGTCCCAACAATGAAGGCTGAATGCACAACCAGGTGGACAAATCACTGCACATGTTCAACATGTTAATGAAGTAACCTTTGCAACACAAAGGTGGAAATCTGCAACACCTGGTTATTACATTCCTAGAGCTATTGTACCATCTCAATCAACACCGGTTATTAGCTAGTACTACACATATGAACTGATTCCTATTTTGGATCCAACTACAACAAATTTAGAATTAAAACATAATCAACTTTTCAACCAGTTGGAACAACTACACAACTTGGAGCGAAGACCTTCACATTGATTTAATTCTCAACAACATGCAAAACCAATGGATGTGGTTATAGTATTTTTGTTGTGCGATAAACACAACCTCTTACTCAAGGTGTTTGGCCAAATGTACTTGTCATGGGAATTGTTGAACGAACATTTGTTTAACAAAATATACTAGTTACAAACCCATAGCCCACTATTGAAATTGCAATAGTTTGTGCATATTGTTAATAGGACATGAATTCAAAAATTGTCCTTGTGTGGATAATAAATTAAAGCAATTAATGGGAGAAGAATTCATAACTTCTCTACCACCTATTGCAATGAGCACACCATCAACACATGTTGGTGTACCCGTGCCACAAATTTGATCATTGCCAAGTTTGACTACTCACCCAACATTGGTTAATCAACACCTAGGTCGGTAATAACCTGTTACACCACTGATAGCATTACAACTTAAAGTTATACCATATCCACCATATCCAATGCAATATAACATAATTTCATCTTTTATTCCCATGGATCCTAACATGTATTCTTCATATTATTTTAAACTCAATGGACCTGATCCATTGATTTTTAGAAAAGAAAAAATACATGCAGTTAGTATTATTCAATTATAATTAATGCTATTTGTTGAACAATATTAACAACTTCAACATCTTGTCAAAATATTAACTTTAAGATTAGAATAATTGGTTTTAATTCCCAAAGGTGTACATGTTCAATAAATAATGACAACAACTCTACTTGTTAACATACATGTTGCCATTGGACTACTTATCTATGGTAATAATATTCCATTTCAATTGCCATGAAGGGCTATTTTACATCCACAACTAGGTGGATAATTGCCTAAAGGTTTTCTTAATGGAGGATCAATAGGACGAGGATCATTTGATTGAAACTCACCTAGAGGACCGCCACTTAATCAACATGTTAGATTTTACAAATGGTTGGCACTTAATCCAAGAATGTTCATGTTGCCATGGTACGCATCGGTTGTAGTTTGACACTAGTACAAAAGTGGGGTGTAGTTCATTAACCTAAATCATTATGGGACCTTAAAAGTGAAATAGGCTCATTGCATTTTAGTGATTTCACAATGGTTAAAGTTATTTCATTATAATATCACTATGTAAACATCATGTTTCACTACTAGTTGACATAATTCATTGTTATAATTTATTGTGGTAAATTATTATTTTTATGTTGTTGTTTTAAATAATTTATGTTACTTTATAATATGCCCTATATTATTTTAAGCTACTTTAGTTATTCTAACATATACTTTAAATTATTATAACTTATTATGAATTATTATATCACATTATTTTACCTTGAGGAATCTTAGATAACTTATTATAGGTTTTTTACTTTAAGTTATTTTAAATTAAATTATTCAATTAACCTTAGGTTATACCTTAAGTTATTTTATTTTAAATTAATATATGTTATTTCAAATTATTCAAGGTCATTCTACTTTATGTTATTATAAGTCATAGTAAATTATAACGTTTTTTAACTCAACTAGAATCCAAACCGGTTGCACTACCTATAGTCATTTATATAACAACTAAATAACAACTTACATGTTCAAACTATGGTAAAACTAATCATGCCAAATAAACATGTCACAACAAGAAAATAAAAGAATGTGTAGTGCTTATTGTACCCACTAAAGTTGTTAAACTAGTGGTTGAAGTTACTACACAACCTATTAAACCAACTAAAGTACCATTGAAATATCCCTATATTATTTATTCTAACTTTGAACGTTGTGCACCCAATTGTCCTAAAAAGATAAAAGTTCATAAAATGTTTCGGACTAAGCCGACCACTACCGCCATTGTAATAGCAAAACTTTTTAAACTTGATAATGTAACAATTAATGCAATTGCTATTGTCGCAACATGTAACCAAGTACCAGAGCAATAAATGTTTAGAGAATGTGAACTAATGAAAGTAAAAATAGCAATTGATTAGTAAAATGAACATATGTGTGATTCTTTTGTCCATACTATTATAGCGGAATGATTCAGTATCACAAACACTCGTTGAATTGAACAAACTACTTTATTCAAATTGGGTTAGTTTACTAGAATTGGTAAGTTGATTAGTTATTGGTAAACAACTTGTTTAGTCAACTATACAAACAACTTTACCAAAAACAAATTTGGAGGAGATTTTGAAAGACATTAACATTTAAGTTTTGGAGACTAAATATGTAATAAACTTGGGGCAACTTTTGAGGATTGTGCCAAACATCAAAAGATACATTTAAAAATTGGTTAAATTTGTTCAACCAATGCAACCTAAACATGTTTAACATGAACCTACATGTGTAGTAGTGGTTATTAACCACTAAATGGCAATGATTCAAGTTTAGGTTGTAGTGTTAATTGATGGAGGTTATAAAGTAAACATCATTAATGAAAACTTAAGGGTACAATTAGGTTTGTTAAAACTTAATCTAGTGCCTTACAATCTATGTATGGCGGATCAAACCATAGCCAAACCTATCACAACCCTAACAATGGGTTTGCAACTAAATGTGGAGTGCAAAGGCCCATGAAGCCAAAAAAATGTGTTTAGGTGTGAAACAAACTCTCACAAATGGGGGAGAGTGCAAGGGATGGAGCCCAATGACTCCCAAATGCACAACTATTTTGTGAACCAAAGTGGGAGTGCATTTGGGAGTTACATTCATGCGATAGTTGCAAATGTTTAAAGCCTTGGTTAGAAAGGTAAACAAACATCAAATTGGGCCGCTAGGATGCCATTAAAAAGGTCTTGAAGCATAAATGATTAAAGTGCCTTCACATTGTTCATTTAAACCTAATTTGCATGAGTTATGATCAAAAGAAAGAGCAAGAGTCAAATTGAAAATTTGACTCTTGACCACAAACCCTTTGAAAGCAAGGGTCAAATGAGTTCTGATTAGGGCGTTTTAAACACTGCTGGAAGGATATTTTTGAGGGCTATAAAATATTGCCCTCGCATCATCAAAAAATACTTGATTTGAAAAGAATATGAACGTCCAAAATTTTGGGACAACAAAAGTTTTAATTTTGGGACTTTCATTTGAGAGTTTCAGGGAAAAGTGACATTTGGATGTAGTCCTCATGGAGAGACAAAAAGTATATTATAGGGAGGGGAGCAATGCAGGCCATGTAAAGTTTATGCTTGAGGTTGCCCTTCTTAAATCCACCATACCATTTTCATTCAACTTGCACTAATTGCCCTCTTTTATTGGTTGTGCAGGTTAACTTCATTTTGAACTTTCATTTGTGAATTCATCCTAATCCCATTCCGAAGTTCTAGCACACCTTCCTACCCCCAAAGTGTTACGAGTAAAGGAACATGCCCTAACCTTTTTTCCCTTGTTTTGCTTTGGGACCCACATTTGGGTTTCTTAAGGAATTTGGGGGCATGTTAAAACTACTTGGTCTTATTAGGGACCTGAAAATATTTGTTCATGGTATTCCTTATACAATTACATTTATTGTTATCAACAATAATGTTTTAAATTCTAGTTACTTCTATGTTGTTAGGATGCCCATGGTTGAGAGATGTTAAAGTATCCCATGATTCATGAACTAATACAATTATTATACAAGGAACAAGTATAGTCATAACCATACCTATTACCAAGAAACTTGGTGTTCAAACCAAAAGACCATAAGTTTTAATATGTTATGATTTCCATTATGGGATATCGTATGAAGAGGAAGATGTGATGTTTGCCACAAAATTAAACATGTTTTCAATAGAAACCATAGCAGTATTCATTCATACTAAATTGGTTTCTAAAGCATTATGCATACCAAGTCTTAATATAATATAATCAATTCCAAAACAACTTGTTTAATGAATATGTGCTTTTGTATCCAGATTTGGGTAAATCCTCTTGTGGCTGATCGCCACTTTTGGTGCAACACTAAGAAATTGAAAAAAAACATTGCCAGTATGTTTAAAAGTCAATACCAGACCAGCACTGCTTTTGACCTGTATTTACCACTATATACCCGTAGGTTAATAATTATAGAGCATATGAGAATTTCTTTCCTACCTGGAATGTACCGTACGCTCTTGACAGGGTAAAAGCTGGTCATTTACTTTTACTCTTAACCAAGTGACATGTTTGGAGTTTGAGTTGGTAGTCCAAAGTACGTTAGTTGAGTTGAAACCAGATGCCAATGCGCACGTGGCAGGTTCCCAACCCTTCGCTAAGCACTTTAAGTGAAGCGGCTTTATGGAAGAAACGTGGGTTTCGCCATTCCGGCGGTAGGGCCGTTGAGTTGCACACAGGCGGGGGTTGCTCGCGATTAGAGCGAGGCTGGGTTGCAGACTTGCGGAGCCGCTGGCGATTAGAACGAGGCTGGGTTACAGACTGGCGGGGGCGCTGGCGATTAGACCGAGGCTGGTTTGCGGACGTTCGGGGGGCGCGAGCGATGAGAACGAGGCTGGGCTGCGATCACGACAGGTGATTAGGACGAGGTTGGGCTGCGACGCAGAAACAAGTCCAAGGTGGGTGGGGGCTGCGATGCGCGGCGGCGAAGGAGCCTAAGAGCAAAAGCAGGCATGCGGATCAGGAAGCGTGCGCCTCAAGCAGCTGAGGTGGCCACAGGAGCAAAGGAGCTGGGGGCCGTGCAGCAACTGCCATTTACTGCGGAGGGATCGTTGAGTAGTCATTGAGCTGGGAGTCGGGATGGCGCTCATGATGAGGACGAGAGCTGCAGGAACCGGAAGGTTGTGCTGGCTCATGTGGAACTAGTCCGTAGAACAAGTTATAAGCATGCGGATGGAGAAAACATCGTGGCGGAGAAGGATGAGGAGGCAGCTAGAAGGACGTATAACTCGCAGCTGACCGAGGATACCATCTCTCGGGTGAGTCTGAAGCTTTTCGGGAGTAGCTGGGGTATCAAGAATGTTATGGTTTGCGTGCTTTGTTTGCTTGCTTATTTGCACTTTTTGTTTTGGTGGAATCGGGAACTTATTATCAATGTAAATCGAGTCGAGTAAGAGAGGGAGAGTACCAGGTAGCTGTTCGCTCGCTTGTCAGTCGGTTGGAACGAGATAGGGTTGTGGAAAAGCGGAGTCGGGAGCTCGAACGGCAAGCTCAAAGGTCAGGTTGCTGTTTGAAGGGATAGTATGGTTTTTGTTACATAATAGTTCCATACTGTTCTACGCGGCCATCTATGTTCGCTCTAGTGGACGATGAGCTTAGGTGCGGCCGAGAGGTTGCGGGACATTATATCCGGCTGCAATTCGAAAGCTTCGGATAGGAACCAAAGTTTGTGGTCACGTCTTCGCTTCCCGTGGTGGAGCTTTTGAATTCCGATCATGTCTAAGTTACGAACTGGGCTTCTGGACACGGAGCCTTGGTTAAAGAAGTTTTCTTTCACCCGCATCGGTGGAAGAAATGAAGGATAACGAGGGAGGGGCGCCGCGTGGCGTTGTTGACATGACGAAATGCCGTCGATCGATCCACAAGGCTTCTTCCCCTGGAGATCACGTGTTAAGCAGTCGACTGCACGAAGCTTAACAGTACCACACCGCTATCGAGTTTCACGAATGAAACACGAAGACGCTAAAATCATATGAGCAAAATGACATATTCATGAGAATCGTGCAAATGCACACCATCTTCCGAGGATTTGCTTGCGTCATAAGTGTGTTTAGTCCAGAAGCACATAAAAGTTAGACTTTTCTCACGTATTTACTGTCTGACGTGTATTCTATGTTTTAGTTATGCTGATCTATAAAGGCTCCCTCCCGTTGCTATAATGGGGGAGAGTCAAGGTGTCAACTTGGACGGCAGCTTTTTGTACGCCAAAACTGAGATCTACGGTACAGTAAAGTTGTTTTCAAAGTTGTAGGTCAGCTGCTCAGCCAGCAGCTGTAAGCAAATAGGAAGGTGCATCCACAAGCGGTTTCAAGTCATGAGCTTATGAAAAATCCAGCTCCAGCAGCTGGCACTGCTACCTTATTATGCAATGAATGCTGCTCCAGGACAATTGGTGATGTCCAACTTATACATGTCTCGAGGAAGTTCAGACTTGTTGATCAGTACATGTTGCACAGTAACCTTTTATAGTCATTGCATGGTTGAAAAGTTCTAACCAGAGGTTGTTGTCTTTGGCATGCTAATCAGGTTAGTACAGAGTTGTCTTCAACACTAGAGACATGCACCAGACATTTGGAAAGCAATAGTGGTGGACAAGACCACAGGTAAGATAGCTATCACACTGCAGTTGTAGAGACTCAGGTAGCCATTTTTCCACATGGCGGTCCAACAGATATTGCTCCAGGTACAGAAAGAAAATCTTTGCATCAGGACAGTGCCATATAGCAGTGGGAATCCAAGCTCCACAAATCATTGCAACAGAACATGAGGACCTTGAGTCACTGGGGCTGCTATGCCCACACCTTGGAAATGATTTTCCTGGCCATTTCTTCCAACTGCAAGCAAATCTTTCAGAGGACCCCAGAACTTTTGGGCCTAATTGGTTCTGCATGGAAGAGGTGTAATTCTCTGGCACACAATCACCTGGGAGTTCACTTCTGAGGTCCTATGCAGGCTTAGATAGAGAAATCGAACAACGATTTGAGAATGTCTTCTTCTGGGAAGGGTGCCAGTCTCAGAATGGAACTTACTGTACACAAGATTCCTGGTGAGGTCTCTAGTTTGGGTTTGCTGCACTTTTGAATCCTTGAGATGACCCTGATTTAATGACTGACAGCAGTAGACAGGTCCCTGCATGATGACCTCCTAGGCAGTGTTCCAATGTCATGTCTTGATGGAGTTTATCCTCTTCAGAAATGTCTTGAAGACTTCAACTTCAAATTCAAGTTCAAGTTCAAGTTCAAAGAACGCTGATAAGTTCACTAGAACCTGATGTTGTTCAGGTGCAACAAACACATGATGGGGTCCCCTTTAGTAGGTCAGACAATACATGCAGCAGTCTTCAGAAATTTAGCAGTGCTTGAAACCAGGTTCCTTCTTGATACGGTAGATTGAATTATGTGTCAGCTTGGTACATGTAAGTAATCTTCTTGACAATTTGTTATTGAAGTTGACTCCAAGAAGCCCACATGGGCTGTATTGGTGTGAAGATTAGTGCCATCCAGGGAGAGTAAAGAGTGTTAGAAATGCTTTGAACATTCAGTCTAGAGTCTAACCTCTCGGAGGAAATCTGGAACTGAGTTTCCAGCCCTGTAAGATATATGCACTTCTCTCAGAAGTTTCACACAGATCTTTCACCACTAGACTCTGTGGTCTATGAGGTGTGATCAGTCCCAGAGCAGGATTCTTTTAGCAGGTAATTGGTTGTTAAACCAAACCTTAGATTCTTAACCTTCCAATGTGAATCCTCAAGGTAAACACACATAATTTAAGTTGCAGTGATGGATCATGGAAGGTCCATGGAGAGTGGTATTGACATGCTAGTTCCCCAACTGGTGGAAGTTTGTAGCACTGAGATCTGTGAACAAGATAAGTTGTTGGCTTGAATCTCTTGCTGTGACCTTATCTGTGCAGAAATCCACAGAATGCAATCGATCTGGAAGAGAGATTGAATTCTTCAATGGTCCACATAGGCATCAACACCAAAGGTAAATGTCAAGATTTCTTCACTCACAATGTTGACCCTTTTAACATGAATCCATAAGTTGTCATGAGGTTCCTTTCTAGTTTATGTGTTTTCTTGGATATATAGCCGACATAAGTTGTTCTGCCACTGAGTTCAGATCTGGAAATATCAAACCCTTGATCTTGTGAATCTTCCAGCCTATCGACTGCATGAGAAAGTGTGCAATTATGAGACTGAAACCATATATGTCCTGTGGAAGCAAGCTTGTTCACCAGCCAGGGAAAATTTAGGGAAAGGCAAAAATATCTTGTGTGAGATGTATTTGTGGTCCCTGGATCAACCAGATCATGGACTTTTTACATGTGAAAACCAAGGGGCTTACGGTTCTGGCAGGCTAAGATTCAATGGGTGATTGCCTTAATGGTTGAACACGATGAATATACATAGGCCTCTAGTAAATATTGGCCCTCTGTTGTATTTTAGTATCACACAAGTGGAAGGTAATCAGGTGATCAGGCTTACAAATCTGCAGGCATGACCTCTTTCTTCTGAACAAACTCCATATATGCCAATATGTCACTTGTTTTGATCAAGTGCTGGTGTATTTGGTGGCCTATTGCAGTGAGTTTTGTACTGGTTTTTATTTTTATGATTGAGATCCCTATAAGAGATAATACCTTAAATCTGACTAGGTGCTGGCACTATGTTAACCATCTATTCCACCTAGAATGATTTCAACTAGTTATATTACTTCTGGGAATCTAGCAGCCTGCAATGTCTGAAGGAAAAACTAGGCAACCAAGTCCCCACAGTTATAGCAGAACTTCTGGATGTTCATTTCCATCAAACCTCTGTGATAAGTGAAGAACTTGCAGTCTGTGGAATTCCCCAGTGTATGACATGATCAAGAACCTTGTGTGTTATATTTATCTGCTTTGAATGGGATGTGCATTATGTGAATACTTACAGGTGGAAGTGAAGGTGGAAAGAACACATCTAGCATTTTGAACATCTCAAGCAAACTTGTGTCTTATTCAACCTTGGATGCTGATAGAGATGCTTCAGATTGCTCAGTTTTATTTCAGTCCCTGGTAAATGTGTTTGACAAAGCTGGAAGGAATGGTCTCACAGCTGAGACTGAGCCTGATAAAGTTGGCCTTGAGCTTCATGGCAATGGGTTCTTACAACATCTAAGTTTTCTGGAGGATGGCAAGTGTGGTATGCTCAAGAAAAGTAGTAGAAAGAGAGGCGGACATACTGCAGCAGCTGCTGTGTTTTCAGTCAACCTTGATGCTGAAGCTGAGGGTGGAACTCTTCCTAGGCAGGAAGAATCTTGTGCTCAGGATGTCGTTAAGTTCAGGGAAAGAAGGCGGAGAGCACCAGCATCCCAACGAGAGCTTGCTATTGGACCAACACAGTGCAAACGGTATGATGGGAGAGGCTGGCAGTGCAAACAGAAAACAGAAGAAGGATATTCCTTTTGTGAGCATCACCAAGCTCTCATCAACAAACGTGCCCTGCGCTTGAAGCTGGGCAGGATCCAATCTTGTACCACCCATAATAATCTCAGTTCTGATATGCAGCTGTCTACAGGAGGGATTCAAGCCAAGAGCCTGGCAGACATAGATGCAGCTGCAAAGCTACATCAACTGAAAAAACCCATTCGAGTTCTTAAATTGCAGGTGCAACAACAGGAGTAACAGTCAATTAAGGCCACCAAGGCTATTTCACTGAAGTCTATCATGGAGCAATCTGGAGTTGATGGCTGTAATTAAAGTGGAGCCCAGGTGCATGCTCCGAAGGCTGCAAGAAGCTGGTGTGATCCACCAGAATGCTTTGCTGCCTCCCAACTATTATCCAGCAAACTTTCTATTGATCACAATTGCATCATCTGCAGCAATATGTACCTGCACAGATGTCAAGAAGGGCATCTCTTACTTAGATCATGTAACTTGTTATGAAAATTAGCGGTGCAAAAATGAATTTGGGCTTTTGTTTGGCATCATGGTAGAAGAAAGTACTGACTTTCTTGCTCAGGAACATGCCCAGAAACGTGCAGGAGGAGAATATAAACCTGAGGTTTCCTTGTTTGTTTCAGCCTGTAGCTACAATCGACTCTAATCCCCTTGACAGTTGCAGCCTGCTGCAGGAGACTCTCTTGCCATGATAATGGCAGGGCTGGCTGCTGCAGATTTTGTACAAGCTGCCATGCAGAACAAGATTCTTGCTGTTCTTTACATTGTAGCCTGGTTTACTCTTCTCCGCGTAATATGTTTAGTTCAACGCTACGACGACGTCAACGCACTTCGACCTCAGACTCCTCAGTTGAGACCACAATTGCTGCGTGTGGCACACGGGACAAGCTTGCAGTCCAAAGGAATCTAAGAGCAACACTGATCATGACACCTGAGATGTACAGAAAATCTGTACAGGTCTCGCTGTCTTACGGTCTCTTTCTATTAGACTGCTGTGATCACAATTACTACACACAGTGTGCTGTGATCACAGCAGCCTAAAGGAAAGCCCACTCACATAGGAGCCTGTTTCTCGTTATAGGGACATTTGCTTTCCATTGGAGACCTGCAAGTGAGTTAAAGATAAGCAGTTAACCAATGTCAGGAACTTTGGGTACACAAGTTCTCATGAAGAAAAGGACAGATGTCATTTTATGGTGAGTTGCAAATTTACTTGTGACGCACAGCTCTCACAGTTCTTGCAATTGGTCATATTTGACCTCCGACCTGTTTTTGCAATTGATCATACTTGGCCTTTGACCTGTAGAGCTGAGAGGACTGGAAGCACTGCTATCCAGAAAAACATAATGGAAAGTTCTATGATAGCACAATCTGTAAGCAGAGCAGCCTAAAGGAAAGATGTCATTCCAATACTCAATAAAGAAAAGGGACGCGCATGTTGTGATCTCACTGTTGTTCAAGCTAGTCTAATAATTCTACCCAAATTTCACACATGATTGAAAATTCAGGGTCATGTTGAACCTCCTGCGTCTGTATATTCGGATCAGTTTCAATTTCAGTTTGGAACGGTATCGACAGGTTGAGGGTCTGTGTGCATCTCTCATCATGGGGCTTTTGGCCTCAGTCTTCAGACCTTCCAAGAATTAACGGCTTTCTTACTACAGGCAGAAGATTCAACTTTCGCACTGGAACCAATCGGCAGCAAATGGCCACTGCCGACCATTGCCTATGTGCATTCTGCGATGTACAACTCATTGCAGCTCAAAGACAAGCTGCTGACTCTTTCTCAATCGTTCAGACTGTGAGTGCAAGTACCGTACCACCTTATACGTCCACCTACAGATCATGGAACCTCCATATAGTTGAAAAAGCAGAGTAAACCAACAAAGGAGTTCGTAGTTTTAACTACATCTGCAGAATGCGCGAGTTGAACAATGCTGAACTGTAGATCTGCATCTCTGAAAATTACTTACACTAGAACAGCATCGAAGTCTAGTAAACCATATCAAATCTTGAGGACACGAAGAAATGAACACACAAATAGACAATATAGACAGCAGCTCGACTCAAAGCTACTCGTGAAGCATAAGCTTCGAGCCATTAGATCCTGAAAGAGGTTGGGATATGGCAGAAGTAGGTGGTGGGAGGGAAACTAGTGGCGCGGACCGTTCACGCGCACCCCAAGGCAAAAATTGTAGTTCCAGAACGTTAAAGCTGCAGGTCGAGTCCCAGCCGCAACTGCAGTGTGGCACGGGACTCGGGAGTTGCATGATGAGCACGTGGGAAGTTTAATGTGACTTCTGCATGGAATCGATCGCTTTTCAAGTACGTTAAAGAAAAATATAGAATTCTCCCTCCAAAAAAATCCTTCGTATTTTCAGAGTCAGGGTTTTTTTTTATAAAATTTGTGAGGTACGTATACTGGCAATCATCCAGAAGAGGACTTAGCCAAATTTGGCTACAGATCATGGAGGAAAGTAGAAATTTTTGGGACCTTGCTATTCTGACAGCATCCTGGAAGCTATGGTCTAAATCTGGTGACTTCAACTGTTCCTTCATGGTAATTGGCAACTTTGTGCCTATTTTTAAAATAACGAGCTTTGTAGGATTAGCAGCCGTTTATTTTATGTCGCCAAGATACGAAATTTCAAGCCCCAAAAAACGCTAGTTAGAGTGGCTGACCCTATCATTATTGCATAGGTGTTCACTTATAAGAGCCCAATGGCTGTTGTGGGAAAATATTAAACAGGCCAAAGGAAATGAATGCAGTCAGTACAAAAGTACTGCAGCTATTGTTTCCTCCAGTCTGCCCATTTGCCCCATCCATATTTTCTCAAGTGACACGATATCTGTAATATGGGTGTCACTTGAGAAAATATGGATGGGGCAAATGGGCAGACTGGAGGAAAAAATAGCAGCAGTACTTTTGTACTGACTGCATTCATTTCCTTTGGCCTGTTTAATATTTTCCGCTGTTGTGCAAGGATAGGAAATACCAATGTGCTGAGAGTAGACTTTAAATGAAGAGTGTCGGTCTGGTATATACTGGCTCGCACCAGGTCTCAACACTTGCAGAAATGATGACTTTTGAATGTGACTTTTGCATGGGATGCATCGTCATTGCATTTTCTGGGATTTTCTTCCCTTGAAAATATAACATTATATTGTCAAATACAAGCCCTGAAAATTCCCATTTTAGTTTAACTTCGGCTTATTATATCTTGGGTCAATAGGTATGCTTGGTTGCAGAGTACAACCTATATTATGCTTGTTCCAGGAGAAAATTTTGAAATTAGAACACACCTGCCATCTCTTGTTCATCTTCTCACCACAATCTCTCTGGAACTTTCGTTCTTTCTTTCAGCCACCTGTTTTTCCTTTTATTTTGCTAATGCAAGTTAAGTTAATTTTCCAAGAAAAAATCCTGCATACTAATTATTTCAGAACTCTGCCTGGTGAATTTCAAAATATGCAAATACTCAATGCACATTTAGCTAATACTAGTGTGTCCTGCGCCGTTGGCCCAAGCGTTACCACGTCCTCAACTGATTTTTCCTTCCAAAACCTGGTTTTTTGGAATTTATTTGAATTTTCAACAGCAGAAATTACTTGAAAATCAATATCTCCCACATTCTGAATCCAAATCTTACCAAATAAATTCCATTAAATCCTGCTCATCAAGATCTTTCCAATAGCACCAAAGGCACATTCCAATTCCTCCGAAATTTTTAGCTACGATTTAATTTAATTTTTAGTGAAGAAATCATTCAATATTCAAGAACTTTTGCACTGCAAGTCCAAACGTCATGGAACCACGCCCATGCACCCCTCCTTGTCAAGGGCTTTCCAAAGAGATGAAAAACTCAATCTGAAGCATCTTGGTTCAGTGGATCTCATAAGTACAAACAGAACAAAACAAACAAACTACCTTCCTTCATACATAGATGGTCCATTGTAGTTCTTTTCTGTTGGCAGGTTCAAATGGGAAGACACTAGTTTAAAAAGTGCAGTTAAAGTTGGAAAGCACAAGGCGCCCAGTATGAAAAGCTTTCCAGAGTCCAACGTTTTGAATGTACCAGATTATTAGAATCTTTTCAGTATGCTTGAAATTGAACGCTTTGCAGCTATGAAGTACATATTGTGCATAGGTCCTTGAATGGAAGGACTAAGGTTCAAATACTGAAGATTATGGATACGTTTTAAATTTTAAATTTCACTCACTTAAATATCAAAGCATTTATTGTTTTGGAGGTATAACCTTAGAGTTCTATACCATCAATTAAGATAAAAGGTTGGTTTGCATGTGAGATGGAAGATGAGATTTAAAATGCCATTCGATTTGAGACTAATTTGAAGCTTGGTTTCAAACTCAAACATTTGATTTCCTAAACTATCATAAGGTCCAACAATGTTTCAACTAATTTTAGTTGACACATAAACTTATCCCCTCCATGTATAAGTGTTTTCATAATGATTTAACAATACGCTCTATACATTCAAAATTGATAAATTCATTAATGTAATGTTTTGATGATTTATCAATGTGCAACAATTCATTGTTTTCAAATGGCACAAAGATCGTGTTACAAAATATTTGACATCTTTTTAGTTCATCCACTCAATGGATTTAAAGTATGAACAAAATTGAGGTGACACATAGATTAATAAGTCATTGAGTTAATGTTGTTACACATCATTCCCAAAGAATGAATTTCAAGCATCGAGTAACAATAACATGTGTGAAAATACAAAAACATCCTTGGGTGGTACACCATTATTAACCTTACAATCTCAATTTGTTAAACCCATCAAATCTAAAAATAGTGAAGCAAAGGACACATTTAGGAAAGGCTTTTCACTTGAATTTTTTTGTCAATTCAATCCATAATCTTGTAGTATTTGACAATTTAGTTTGATTAAAAATAAATTAAATTGATGTGGACAATGAATTCATAAAGAAAAAGTTTCAAAGATGTCACATGAAGGGTTCCTTTAGTTAGGATAATTTTTTAAATGTTTTTAAAAAACAAATTGGCCTTCAATTTTTAAAAGGGACTTAGATAGGTCCAATCACACTAAAAAAAAAGCCATTCAATGTGTTATCAAATTCAAAGAAATGTGCAAGTTTTCTTTTGAGTCCTTTTGATTTTTCATTAAAAAAATATTGTTTAATGATTTTTTTTTGACACTTATCAAATGTGCTTAAAGTTTTGCAAACACATCCTTTTTTCTATTCATTGTTGAATATATATGAATTTTCAAAAATGAAAAAATATTTAATTTCTTTTTGAAAAATGATAGTAATTTTAAATCATATTAAAATATGTTAAATATTTTACAATTCATTTTTTTGTATTATAAGCTGCAACTTTGTTTTATATGTCATGTACATATAAAAATTCATATGAAAATATACGCACTTAGACATCTTTTTTACATACATTTTAAAAGGGAAAAAATCATCAATCCAACAAAAGTGACCCATGTAGAGACTTTTGAAAATAAGGTCCAAATTTTGGTCATTCAAAAGTTCATAACTATATTTTGGTTAAAGCTTTTGTAGTGAAGTTTTCAAATCTATGTTTGTTTTTCTTTCATCTATCAAATATTAAGTCCCTATAAGATTTTTTTTAAAAAGTTGATATTGAAAGTATCATGTGTGGATGAAATCATGTTAACTAGGGAAAAAATACTATCCCAAATGGTAGTTTTCATATTTTCCTTCACAAAGTACTTCACACCAAAATTAAATATGAAAATAATGCAATTTAAATTATAAAATCATAGTATACTAGAACATAACATTCTAATCCGAAAATCATTTTGAAGTTGGATGCGATCTCATTGTACTTTGCTTGTACTTTGTTTTTAGCAATGAATGTCCCAATGTACAACTTACTAAATCACATACTATTAGTACTAAGAAACTTTAAGATTTTGAGAAAATGAAATTTTCCATTAATTGAAACATCCCAATATATTAAAGAACTTATAAAGTGTACTTATAAAATATCATAATAAATCACCATAATTCAGCAAAAATCTAGCATTTAAAAAAATGTCCATTGAAAGGAATATATCAAGAATTAATAATTTGAATTGTATGTTTAAAGATGAAATGTTCCTATAGCTATTTTTGATGGGTCTACATTTTTGGATTTCATTTTTTTCAAATCCATTACTTGAAATGAATATTTCAATTTGAAAATAACATGATATTATTTAATAAAAAAATTCCTATATTTTGATACTCTCACCAAATTGGCCAAAAATTTGGTAGTCATTAGGTCATTATCTTACAAAGACCTCCACAAAAAAATAACCTTAGATGCATTGAGAAAAGTTATCTAAGTACAATGGACAAATTGGCACCTTGATGAATTTGCTTGAAATGAACATTTGAGTACCTTATAAGTAGGTCTTTGTTAATAAAATAATCATGGTTGGTGACAAGTTTTTTGCATCATGGGTAGTCATTTGTTTGAAAATTAATGAATTCTTAATTTTTTATAATCTAATTTTTTGACATTTGCATTTATGGAAAATGTTTTCACACAACACCACTTAGGGTTAGGTCAAGTGGTAACAAGAGTTTTAATGCATTGGTTTTATAGTTGTGATTAGAGGGGAAGCTTGAGAAGTTATGGTGATGCACTTTGTATGCGTAAAAAGGTTAGGCCAAGTAGTGATTTCACCTTGATGCATTGGTTATGTTTTTTTCATTGGTTCATGGCAACTACAATTTAGCAATGGTGTTTTGGTTTTTGTGAGGCTTTCAACTTATCAACACTTGCTGAAGGTTGTAGTGGTTCCTATTAACGTTAGTAACTTGTTGTCGTAATTTTTATCAATGCTTGTAATCGAAAAGCTTGACATTTACTATAACAAAACAAGCTTGTGGTACATACGCTCTTTCTCCTTTACCTTTCATCAAATTTGTTGGTTTTACATTAGGTTCTGCATCATGATTTTAAAAGTTGCTAGACTATGTCTCCCTTTCCTTCTTCATCACATTTATTTTTATAGATTTTACATTAGGGTTTTAATGAGTTGGTAAAGTTACTAATGGAGAACAGTGTATTCTTTTGTAAACTTTTGAATTGAACTCTAACTTGAAAATGCAAATCTAGTTACACAAGTAAAGTTGGGTCAAGAGTGTCTATCATCATGCCAAGATGGAAGCAAATTTAAACATATTGGTTTCTTGTTCAAGGAATTACAAGTTGTTAGCTTATGTTTGTTCAACATTAAGCTCTTTGTTTGTATGGGGCATGTGGGTGTGTAGATGGAACAAATACATTTTTGTTGATGTTGGTTGGTTGTGTGTTGGAGGATGATGGTGGGTGGTATCTTTGCATAGGGTGAAAGCACAATAAGGTGTTACACTTTGGATGTCCAAGATTCCATTTTTCATAGTTTTTAAATTTACAATAGTAGTTTATTCCAATTGATATGTGCAAATGATGAAATGGGACTCATGTCAAGAATGAACTCATACATCAAAACAATATGTTAAAATTTCATGGTGAAATCTTTGGTATTCAATTTGTTATGAAATTTTAAAGTTGTACAAAAACACATGTATAGTCAAGGATAAATTAAATAGACTCAATACACCTTGATATAATGTCCTTTATAAATAAATGACTCAATGGTAATATAGTATTGCAACAAATTGATATTAAATAAGACAATTTGAAAAGATTTGATGACTAAATTTTGAGATGCATATCAAGTACGAAGCTTTTGAAGGAAGTCCTTCATTTGTTGAAAATAATGATTTAGATGCTCATATTTCAAGTATAAGATTATCATCAAATAAGTCAAAAATGCTTAAATCCTGATGGAAAATATCTTATAACACCTTGCCACATGGCCCATTTGATTCAAAATATCTTCTTTTTGCTTGTTTTTCTCATACTTTACTAAGGTATTTTATTTCATGATGGACTAAAAATGGATTGTCACAATGTGCCATTTTTGTTCTACCTTAATGTACTTTCACCCCATAAGTGTTGAAGCTATGAAGTAATAGTCAATCTCTCCCTTGTTTGAGGTTTTGTGGCTCCATTCAAAACTACTATCATAAAACCTAATACCAACATTGCACAAATGTTGAAGCTATTAGGTAATAGTCAATTTCTCGCTTGCTTGAGGTTTTATGGTTCCATTCATAACTACTAGAAAATATCTATTGTCAAAAAACCTAATACCAACATTGCACAAGTGTTGAAACTATGAGGTAATAGTCAATGTTTCCCTTGTTTGAGGTTTTTTGGTTCCATTCATAAGTACCAAAAAATATCTATTGTCAAAAAACCTAATACCAACATTACACAAGTGTTGAAGCTATGAGGTAGTAGTCAATGTTTCCCTTACTTGAAGTTTTGTGGTTCCCTTCATAACTACCAGAAAAGATCTCCTATTAGAAAACCCAATACTAATTTTATTATGTTTTAAAATAAAACTAGATATCCAATTGTATTAGCATGAGGTAGTTAGCAATCTCTCCAAAGTCCCTTGCTTGATTTTATGTGACTTTGCTTACATTTGGCAAAAAATATGTATTATAAAAAAACCTTATTGATTAACACAATTAAAGTTAAAACTCTATTTGGATATCCAAAACCTATATACTTGTTTTTTACAATGAAATAGAAGGGAAAAAACCATGTTTCCTTTGTTACTGGGGTATTTTTTCTTAAACCCATTAAAACCGGTGTTTTCCAACCTCCTAGCCTGCATTTTAGGTTGTCAACAATTTGTATATTTATTACAGTCTATACATTTATTTTTAAGGAATCTATTAGTATTGTTTACTATACATGAGGGATACCTTCACAAGTTGTACCATGCAACAGATTATTAAATGACTATGCAATGAATGGCAATTCTCAAATTGTTAGGTATTAAGTTTACACCATCATGGGTGTCAATTTATTGATAAGATTTGAGTGGCAATGGGAGAATTTTCCTCATATTTCCCCAATGAGATGATTTTGAAATACATTTGGCTTCATATTCAAAACATTCGACCAAAGAAGGATCTTCATGAAATATTATCTACCTTGCACCATTGTAACCAAGCATGGAGGGTGTTAGTTGATGGTAGTGAGAAATATGCAGATTGTAGATTATGCTTGTATGAAGAACAATATTATGTAAAAATGATGAAGAGGGAAAGAAAAGAACGGTGGGTTAAACTTTATGATTATGATGCTTCAGACCAATAAGCTAATATGGACTCAACTATTAGTCCAAAGGTGAAGACAGTGAAAGGAGAAGGAGTTGGGGCGTGCTCCTTAGCTCGCAGCACTTCAGGGGGTAGAGGGGCGTGCTAGAGCTCCAAAATAGGGACTAGGAAGATTGACACGCAATTCAATTATTCACACAGACCTACACAAACCAACCAATAAGTTGGTTGGTGCATAGTTGGAGCACTTTGGTGCACAAACGAACCACGAGTAAACACGGAGTCACCAGACTCACTAGGGTTTGGACTTGGGGGAAGCCATCACCTTCCCCCTTATAGTATATTCTATGTTTGGCCATAGGACCAGCACCTAAATGTCATTTTGTTTTGAGACTCCCAAGTGGGAGTCCCAAAATTCCCAAAGTTAAGACTCCCGCGACTTTGAAGGCCCATAACTTTGGGTGCAGACCTCCGATTGAGATGAGGTCTAAAGCAAAGTTGTAGCCCTCATCAAGAGCTTTTCAACAATATGTGGCACGTAAGGAAATCGGGGAAATTCTTGATTTTTAATGGTTGAAAGTCACATTACTAATTTGACTCTTGGCCTTTGTTTTGGTCATAACTTGTGTTTTAATGTCCAAATGGGTCATGCAAGACCACTTTAGACATCTATGTTCTAAGAACTTTCCAATGGTATAAGGAACTCTTCAATCCAGTGGGTTTTGACCCTTGAAATTACTCTTTAAAAATCTAGGAGTCCATCAAGACTCCAACTCCCCAAAGTGTGTGTTCACTTGGGAGTGTGGGGGTTCATTCTCTCACACTCTCCCACACTCCCAAGAGTATGAAATGTGACTCTTAGGCTTCACACTTGGCTTGCACCTTCATAAGCCCTTGCCTTGGTCGCGAGCCCAAGGCTAAGGTTGTGACATAAACTTTTCTTTGGATAGAGGAATGTTAAAAGGCCTAGGAATTGATTAAACAAAAGTATATTAAACCATTGATATTGATATCACCAAACTGGTAGGTGGAATTTCATGTCCATATAGATGCATCCTTGTTAGTTGTGGGGGTTATGTTGTTTCAAAATGTAACAAGGAAGAATGATGAACCAATAGTGTATGCTTCTAGGCTTTTGAATAGAACATAACAGAATTATAGCACAACAAAAAGAGAGGCTTTAACAATGGTTTTTTCTTTACATAATTTTAAACATTATTTGTTGGGTAATAAGTTTGTCTTCTATGTAGATCATATGGCATTGGTGTATTTGGTCAACAAACCATAAATTTTAAGGAGAATAGGTAGATGGTTGTTATTGTTCCTAGAATATGATTTCACAATAGTGTTTAAGCAAGCAGAATTCATGTAGTTGCAAATGCATTATTAAGACTGCCAAATATTATAGAACCCACAAGTGTGTCTGATTAAACCACTAATGTAAGTTTGTTTTACACAAAGTCTGAATGGTTGAATGATGTAATTTTTTTTTTGAGAACATGATAAATTAAGGGCACATTATCGATATAACATAAGTAGAAATTGGTCGAAAAAACAAAACCTTTCACACTAAAGAATGGTGAATTGTATAAAATGGGTTAAAACAACAAACTACGACAATGTTTGACAATAAAAAAAACATAGGTGATGATGAAGGAATTGCATGAAGGACCTTCAAAAGGCCATTTTGTAATTAAAATAACACATAAAAAAATATTAGATGTTGGATATTGGTGGCTAACTATGTACAGAAACATGCATGATTACTGTAGATCTTGTGATGCATGTCAAAAAAAAAATAATAGTAATTAAAGCCTTACAAAGCTTGTCGTAACCCTAACATTGGGTCTATGACAAAATGTGAAGTGCAAGGGCCCATGAGGTCAAAAATGTGTTTAGGTGTGAAACACACTTTCATTAATGGGGGAGAATGCAAGGGATGAAGCCCAATGACTCTCAAATGCACCCCCACTTTGGGACTCACACTTGTGCGGGAGTTGTGAATGTTCAAAGCCTTGGTTGGATAGACCAAAAAACACCAAATTAGGCCCCTAGGATACCATTAGAAAGGTCTTGAAGTGTAGATGCTTAAAGTGTCTTCATATCAGTCATGTAGTCCTGATTTTCATGAGTTATGATCAAAAGAAGGGGTAGGAGTCAAATTGGGCTATTTGACTCCCAACCATAAATCCCTTGAAAGCAGGGGTCAAATGAGGTCCAATTGAAGCGTATTATACATCATTGGAAAAATATTTTCAAGAGCTATAAGATATTGTTCTCACATTATCAAAACATATTTGTTTTGAAAAAAATGAGGGTCCCAAATTTTGGGACAACAAGAGTCCCAATTTTGGGACTCCCATTTGGGAGTCCGGAGGAAAAGTGACATTTGGATGTAGTCCCTATAGAGAGGCACACAATATACTATAGGGAGGGGAATGGTGCCTCCTCCCAAAGGTTACGGGCCATGTAAAGCTTGTGCTTGAGGTCGTCCCTACTAAGTTCATCGCATTATTTCCATTCAACTTGCAGTAATCGCCCTCTTTTCTTGGTTGTGTAGGTTGATTTCATCTTGAACTCTCACTTGTGAGTTTGTCCTAATCCCATCTTGGAATTTTAACACGCCTTCCTACCCCCGAAGTGTTGCAAGTTAAGGAGTGTGCCCCAACTTTTTTTTTTTCGTTGTTTCACTTTGGGACCCACCTTTGGATCTCTTGAAGAGTTTGGGGGTGTGTCAAAGTTGGTCACAAGTCTTTTAGAGGAAACATTTATGAAATGGGGACTTGATTTTGTGGGGCTAATCAAGCCAACATGAAGATATACATGGAACAAATATTTTCTTGTTGCCATAGATTATGTTACCAAGTGGGTGGAAGTAAAAACATTGAGAATTAATATTGTAATAGTCATAGCAAAAAATTTATATGAATGCATATTAATTAAGTTTGGATGTCCTTTGACGATAGTCACTAATCAAGGAGTTCATTTCATTAATGATGCCATCAAATATTTGATAAATCATTTTCTATTGAAACATGTGAGTTTTACAACTTATTATCCTCAAGGGAATGGGCAAGCTAAGTTTACCAACAAGGTACTTGAGACTTTATTGACTAAGTTAGTTAATGAAAATAAAATAAATTGGGATGAACATTTCTCTACATTATTATTTCCATACAAAACTACATACAAAGTTTCAATAGGGTACAGAACATATTAATTAGTGTATGGATTACATTTGTCGTAACCCTAGCCTTGGGCTGGCAACTAAGGCAAGGGTTCACGAAGGTGTGGGCCAAATGTGAAGCTCGAGAGTCACATTTCATGTTCCTGGGAGTGTGGGAGAGTGTGAGATAATGAACCTCCACATTCCCAAGTGAGTTCCCACCTTGGGAGTTGGAGTCTTGATGGACTCCCAAATCTTCAAAGAGCAATTACAGGGGCTAAAACCCATTGGATTGAAAATTTCCTTATATCATTGAAAAGATCTTGGATCTTAGATGTTTAAAATGGGCTCGCATGACCCATTTGGGTACTTTGAACACAAGTTATGGCCAAAAGAAAGGTCGAATGTCAAATTAGCAATGTGACTCTCGACCACTAAAAGTCGGGAATCACTTCAATTTCCTTACGTGCCCCATACCATTGAAAAGCTCTCAACAAGGGCTACAACTTTGCTTCAAACCTCATCTCAATTGGAGGTTTGCATCTAAAGTTATGGGCCCCCAAAGTCGCAAGAATCCCAACCTTGGGAATTTTGAGATTCCCACTTGGGAGTCCCAGGATAAAATGACATTTGAGTGCTAGTCCCATGGCCAAGCACAAAGTGTACTAGAAGGGGGAAGGTGGTGGCTTCCCCCAAGTTTGGGCTGTGGTGAATCTTGTGAGTTTATGTTTGCTTGTGGCTTGGCTGTGCACCAAAAATGTTCCGACTCTGCACTAACCAACTTGTTGTTTGGTTTGTGCAGGTCCATGTGAATAAGTGAACCACTTATTACTCGTCCTAATCCCATCTCAAAGCTCTAGCACACCCCTTTACCCCCAAAGTGTTGCGATCTAAGGAACACATCCCAACTCTTCCATCCATTGTCTTCACCTTTGGATTTGTAGTTGAGTCCATCAAGGAGCTTGGGTGTGCATCATATAAGGTCGCTACTACATTCATCATCATCTTTGAAATGTGTAAAATGGTAGGTGTGTAATGAGAAAATATAGTTTATGCAAACGATAAGTCAAGACATAAATATAACTGGAAAATCTACTATTGAGTTTTTGTAAAAAATCAGAAGATGTTGGTGTGCAAAAAAGCTGATAAGACCAGGAGTTACATCAATAGATTCGGTGTTCATTGAAAAATCAAAAGAAGATGAAATTGTGGAACAACATTTTGTGGAAGCACATGACACAAGCCCACTCCTTAAAATAATCAAATGAGTTTGAAAATGAAAACAACGGAAGGAGTTAGGGTACATTCCCTAGTTCATAGCACTTTGGGGGTAGAGGGGCATGTTAGAGCTCCAAAATGGGGATTAGGACGAATGACAAGCAAGTCAATTATTCACATGGACTTGCACAAACCAAACAATAAGTTGGTTAATGCATGGTTGGAACACTTTTGGTGCATAAACGAACCATGGGCATACATGGACTTATAAAATTCATCATGGCCCAGACTTAGGGGAAACCACCACCTTCCCCCTTATACTATTTTTTGTGATTAGCCACATGGGTTGCATCCAAATGTCATTTTGTCTTGGGACTCTCAAATCAGGAATCCCGAAATTCCCAAACTTTGTTTTTGATGGAGTGGCATGCATCAATGCCTAATGTAATGTTGGAATTTCTTAACACATTTTTCATCAAGGGTGTAGATATCTACTTTGGGCATAAAGATAAGATGTATATAATTAGCAAAAAATTGATTGTAGATGTCTTTGGAGTGTGGCGGATGGGTATGTAGAAGAACCAAAAGGACAAGTCAATAAATCACTAGCAATTCAAGCCTTACAAAATTGTAGACTTGCACTTGCAAATTCTTCCACAAATCAGTGGCATACAAAGAGTCTAGGTTTGCCATATTTTATCAAATATCCTAGTATTATATTTGTCATTTATCAAAAGGAAAAGGTCTAATATTTTAGTAAAAAGAATGCCATAACATTGATGAGAACAAAAAAGTGGCAAAAGGTAGATTGGGCACAAATTATATTCAATAGTCTGTGTAGTGAACTAAATCAGTGGTATAAGTATGTCAAGGAAAATAAAGGGGATAAAAAATATACCTCTCAGTTTGGATTAATATTGGCAATGATCTTTTAGTATATGTTTGTGTATTAAAAGGAGAATCCATAGAAACCACCAACCAAGGTTAAAAGAACTAGGGAGGAGATGAAAACAACACTTGAAAATAGAAATAAAGTTGTAGCAATTTCTCCAAGAAGTGCTTTTAAGAGGAAGAATAGAATTAAGGAAAGACGAGCCTTAGGCTTGGGATTGAAAAGGGAATAGGAGAACACAAAAATGATGATGACGCACTCCCAACTCCTTGAAGGACTCAAATGTGAGTCCAAGTGAAAGACAGCGGAAGAAGGAGGAGTCGGGATGCGCTCCCTAGCTCACAACACTTGGAGGGGTAGAGGGGCGTGTTGGAGCTCCGGGATGGGACTAGGAAGAATTGACAAGCTTATTCACTCACACGGGCCTGCACACAACCCAC
>Ga0209208_10001534_pt1 | contig 32635 bp, 29 predicted proteins | sample S1TSphfallax_3_FD_187694 | JGI IMG/M metagenome (GOLD analysis project Ga0209208, IMG submission 187694) | Host-associated microbial communities from peat moss isolated from Minnesota, USA - S1T2_Fd - Sphagnum fallax MG (SPAdes) (version 2) | ecosystem: Host-associated > Plants > Peat moss >...
GTCGGGAGTCAAACTGCCAGTTTGACTCCCGGCCCTTCTTTTGCCCATAACTTGGGCTGCAGATGTCCAAATGGCTCATGCGAGGCCATTTTGGACATCTACACTTCAAGACCTTTTCATCAATATAAAGAACACCCCAATGCGAGGTGTTTTGACCTCTGCTGTCGAGCTCTAAAAGTTTGGGAGTCTCAGAGGACTCCAAGTCCCCAACTTTGGGAGAGTGAGTTTCATCCTCACACTTGGCCAAAGTGAGGTTGCAACACTCGTTCATTAAAATTTGAAATCTTCAAGGTGATGGCTATTGACAATGCAATTACTTTATCATGGCATCATTGATGAGTGGTGGAATTGTTGTACAAAATGACAATATATCATGATATGTTGACATAAAAAAAAGACAAGGTATTTTCAATTTTACTTTTGCAAAATAATGAAAATTTTCCAAAAAAAAAACATCATTGGATGTGCCATAGCTAAGTGGACACCTTGCACCTTTATGTGAAGTCCCAATATCAAACACCATAAGTTAAAAATAGTTTTCAAACTTTAACATCTCAAAATCAAAATCATAGTGTTCCAAAATATATTGCATAAAATCCCCTCTAAACATTTCATAAGGTTGTGTTTATGGAATATAATGAAACATTCCAATGTTGTGATTTGTTCTTATGACTTAATTTTATGCCTTGTGAAAGCATGCTTCACAATAGTGCTCATTTGAACCTCTATGATGATTTAGCCCATCAAATGTGTAGTGTTAGTTGTTTTTTCATCCACATTCATTAACCTGGAAAAATGGATTTTACAAAATGATTAAACATTTAAGACCCACAACTTGGGCCAATCATTATGGTTGGTCAAGGAAAAAAATCATTTTGTGCTATTGGTGTTTTTACAAAGTATTATTAATATGTGCACTTTTACTAGCCCAAAGGGGTGTTATAGTGTTTAATTACAAAACTTCATCCAAAAATGATTATACACATCATTTTATTGTTGTCATTGGGCAAGCTCTAAGCAACTCAAAATTGAAACAGTGAAATTCAAGACTTGGCATTAAAGATAAAAGAGAATTAAACTCATATCTAACCAAAAAAAGTTAACATGTAGAAAATAAATGTAATATTTTCAACCAACAATTACCTTACTTACCTATTTTTTTATTTGCTTGCCTTATATAAGGTGAGGTCACATTTAGAGTTAGGATTTTAAATATTAGTTTTAACATCAAGTTTAAATTGATTTAAGTGGATAAAACAATGAAAAGTGGAGAAAACATCTTAGAAGCAGTTTTTATTTTTGTTTTCCATCCACATTGTGATACAATATGGGTCAATATCTTGTAGTAGGATGATGTCATCAAGTTGCAACCACAACTCACATTCTAATGTAATGTAATTTTTGCAAATTGTCATTCAATACCATCTTCTTTTATGAGGATTGTCATTCATTGAAAAAATGTCTCCTACATGAACACACAAGTTGTTTGTTTTCATTATCATATTGTTGTTCAATGATTTTATGTTTGTTTTGCTCTTCTTGTATCTAGTATTTTTCTTGTGTTTTTCACATGATTGCAACTTGCTTTGCTTTGATATATCTTCATGTGATCATCACCATAAGTTTTTCATTGTTCTTCATGTGACATTCAAGCATGTGTTTTTCACCCAACTTCTTTGTTTTGGATTTCATGTTTTGCATTGGTTTTTACAACTTTTTGTTGAACTTTTGTTTTGATCAATTCATGATTATGTTCTACATTTATGTTTTGCATTCTTACATTCTTGTTGTTGTATTATTTATGTTATATCTGTTACCTACAAGTTTTCCACGTTTACTAGCTTGAAATCACTATGGATAATGAGGATTGGATGGTCATGATTGGAATGCTTATTGTTTCCATTGAAAGATTTTGTCATGATTGGGATAAACTACAATCATGCTCACCATTTTTCATTCTAAATGTCCCTATTCACAATACTAATGTGTAAACATCTCCATTGTAAAAGACAAAATTATTTTTGTTTTCATCAAAGAGTTGGGTGAACCTGAAGGACAAAAGGTACACATCATCTTGGATGATGATATGCTTAGTTTTTGGAGACTTTACAAGTTAAGTGATATTCAACGAGCTTTGGTTAAGGTTCGAACATAAGAACTTTTGGAAATAGGATTGGTGGAGTTTTTGATAAGGGAATATGTATCAACCACAAGTTTGCCTACCTAGAAAAACATCTTCGGCAACTAAACTAAATGTTGGAAGTGTGGAGACTATAAACATGTCAACAAGTGTACATGACCTAACAAATATGGCATGCCACTATTGGAGGAGATTTTTGATTCAATTGGCCAAACCAAGTTGTTTAACACTTTGGATTTATGATTTGGTTATCACTAATAACCACTATGTGAAGGTGATAAGGTCAAGATTGCATATTGGGGCATTGACCAAAATGGGAAAGATTGTTTATATTAATGGAAGTTCTAAACATTTTGGTTGAAAAATGCTCTTACAAAATTCCAAAGGGTGATGGATCTAGTGTTTACAAGCTTGGATTTTGACAAATGCTACATTGATGACATCACCGTGTTTAGTTCCACCATGGAAAAACATAGTCATTAGGTACATACGTGTTTGATGATTTGGGAATGCATGGTTTGAAACAATGTTGGGCGGCTCATTGGGACCCTTGGTTTTCAAACCAATTCTTTATCCAATTTTCACAATGAAAATCAATTAGTATCACATTTGGTGATAATCGGGTTGAAAATTGAACTAATATTCTCACCCAAATGAATACCAAGTTGTTGAAAATCAATTATTATGTTTTAGAAATAGGTCAAATTTTTGAAATAACTAAAATTCAATTTTCATGGTAAGTAGTTAAAAATGTTTAGGATTAATTTAGGTTAAATTTGGTTAGTTTAAGTTCTCATTTAGGTTAGTTAAGTAAGGAAGAAATGAGAAACTTTGAGAGGTTGCATTGAAACATATAAAAACCCCTTATGGGTTGTATTTTGTAATCTACATTTTAAAATTTTCATTGTGTTTTTTTTGGTTTTTTATGTTGTATTCATGCTAATGTGTTAGCTCGTCATGTTGCTAATGATTTATTGGGTTTTTGATATTACTATCATTCCATCATGTTGTTAGGGCTGCCCCATTGCATTGCTCATGTTGTTACTATTTTGACACATTGCTCATGCTAATAATGCTTTGTCATGTCGTTGGTGTTGTTATTTGGTTGTGCTACTAGTGCTATTGTTATTTCGTCACATTGCTTCTATCATTGTTTTGTTGCATTGTTACCCAAATTCAAAGCAACAACAAACAAAACTTGTTTTCTCAATGTGTTTTGAAATCTTAAAACATGAAAAATAAGATTCTAGAATCACATTGTGCAAATAAACCTCTAAAAACAAAAAAAATAAAAACCTTATTCACATTGCACAAGATTTCAACTACACACAACAAACTACAACAACTAACTAATTATCTTGCAAGTTGTTTAATGGATGATACATTACATCAAAACATGAGATCCATGATTAGTTTTCTTCAGCCATAGCATGTAAATGTTCATATGACAATCAATGTATACACATGGTTAAACTTAACATTTTATTAACAAAGTAGAACTGGCTTTTATATTAAGAACACTGGATTTTTTAATTATTTAAAATGCCAAGAGCCAAACTGTTTCTGAGCAATCAAAAACTGAATTAGGGTTTGATGGGGATTAGAACCCACGAATTAGGGTTTAAGGAGAAGCGAAAAGCGAATTAGGGTCTGAAGAAGCGAATTAGGGTTAGAGGAAGGAGCTTTGCGATCTGCTCTGAGCAATTGTGGAGCTTGAAACTCGAGGGGGATGGTGGTGCTGTTGTTGTGTGTGGAAGGAGTTTGAGCGGCCCGGGGTGGCGACGGCTATGGCGAAGGACCAAGACGATGAGGATTATGTAGTTTATGGCACGCCGTTGGAGAGGGAGGAGGAGTTAGGTCCTCGCAAGCGCAAGGAGGCTTTGGATCAAGGCCAAGCCCGTCGTGTTGCTCCTTGGAATCAAGAGGTGAGTCAATTTTTCGATCGCGCAATGCAAAGAGGGCCACACAATTTTTTAAAAAATCTCTTCTTTCTTTCTCTGTAACTGCAGTTCGAGAAGCTGGACGGAAGTGAAAAAGATGCAAGGCATATCCCCTGTGTGTGCAGGTCACGGATTCTGAAGGTCGTCGACGGTTTCATGGTGCTTTCAGTGGTGGTTTCTCAGCAGGGTACTTTAACACTGTTGGCTCCAAAGAAGGTGTGTTTGTTTTTGCACTCCTTTTGCATTCGTTGTAGGAAGTTTTTTTGGATAGGCTACTGTCTGTTTTCTGGGGCATGGTATTTCTGTGAGAAGATTTCTGCAACAGTTTATGAGTTTGAATCAAATATCATGTTTGATAGAAGAGAGAGAGATTGTCCACATGCAGGATGGGCACCTCAAAGCTTTAAGTCGTCGCGGAAGGCAAGGGCAGACAAGAGAGAACAAAATGCTTACGATTTCATGGATGAAGATGAGAAGGCGGTAATAGCCATTTTCTTGAATTTTGTTCAGAAATCTTGTTGTTTTATTTAGCAATACTGAAGTCTATCCATCTTTGTGGGATTTGAGTCCAATTGTTGACTTGCACATGATGGAATAGCTTTCAATCTTAGGGTTTAACAGTCATCAGATTGAACAGGAAATCAACTCAAAGGAGCTTGGAACATCTTCTGAATTTGACACATTTGGTTCCACTGCGGCTGAACTTGCACGCCGCCAGGCTGCCCAAGAGATTGCAAAACGGCATGTCTTGACCTAATTTTTTGCTGCCTCTCGCTCTCATAGAATGAAACCAATTCCCATTCTTTCTTTGTTTCTTTCTCTGTCTGTCTGCAGCATAGTTATATTCAGTTAGTTACAGATGCTCACAAAATGTGATTTAGATCTCCTAGTGCTCCGATACTGATCCTGACCATGAGATCAACTGGTGAGTGACAGGCCTTCAGCAATTCCAGGCCCTGCAATTGACGAAATTGTTGTCCCTGTTACGGAATCAATTGGTGTGTCAGCTGCTCTTCCCTGTCCATATTCCTTGTCACCATTTAATCAGCCATTTCTGTTTTCACTGTCAACATTGGTGAATGTCAGCATTTGTTCTCTGATTATCTTAGCATTGTTCTCTTGTGATGTTAGCTTCAGGATATGTGTAGGTAAGTGTGGATGAATCACTTCTGTGCAGTTCCTGATCAATGTTTACAACAACCACCATCATCTACATATCAGAAGGTCCATCTGAAGTTTTGAAATGGTCTGCTATGTGGCTTGAATTTTACAACTTTGTTCCACATTTTGGGAGATTTTACATAGCTGACAGTTCCCTCACCATAGTATCTTTGGCCTAGTTATTCTACTTTTCACCAGTTGCCCTATGGTTAAGCTGGCATATGTCAAAGGCTATATGGGTACTTCATGCTCTACAGGTATTGGATTTTGGCTATGGTCACTGAAATGTGGAGGGGTGGATTGCAGGTGTGAGGCTGCTTTTGAAGATGGGCTGGCGACATGGTCGGGTTATTGGCCCGAAGCATATAGCTGCTGCTCCAGGCAAGACTTACAACTGAACATTGACACAATGCCACTCAACTGTACAAGCCACACACCAAATACCTTGATTTGTTAGAACTGAAGAATCATTTACTCTAAGTCATGGAATACCCACTTTGTTCCTGATATGCTGCAAGACCAAAATGACCGGAAGTTTGCATTCTGTGAACATTCCTGTTTCTATCCAAGATGTCAAGATTTTTTATGACTACAGATGCTCGAAGGGAGGCAAGAAAGGCAATGATGGCTCTTGCACCAGATGTGGCCTCAAAGAAGGTTTATGGTGCTGATCTTCCCCAAGGATTTCAACATGAGTCTGCCCAGACCAGTGAGGAAAATTTTCCTATGGAAGAAGATGAAGCAGAGATTGATGTGCCAAGCAGCATTCCTGTATGGTTCTCTCTGCCTCTCCTATATACCATCATAGCCATCTGTTCAGGAAAAAAATGATGGCATATGGTCCTGCACAAGGGAGAATTTAGTGACTGCTACTACTACTACCTTTTTTTGTAAAGCTCTGAATTGCTTGAGTCACTATTAGCAGTGTGAAGACATCATGGAGAAAGGTAAATATCTAATTTCATTTGAATACATGGTTCTTGTCTGTTACAGATTTTTGTCATGAATCCAAAGAAGGACCTTCATGGGCTTGGTTTTGATCCTTATAAAAATGCTCCAGAGTTTCGAGGTATGCTACTGAACCAGAGAGTGGAAAGTCTCATGACATTGTTTTTTCCGCTTCTGTAATATCTGGGCTATTCTGGTGCATTGGAATGTTCTTATTTTCTCTATTCATGGTCGTTCACAAGTTGTGGAAAATCTACACTGCCTTCTCATACTTCTGAGCAGACATAACTGAATAGTGAATGTTGATACTTCCAAAGGAATATTCTTGCTTTCTTTTCCTCACTAATCAACCACGTTCCTTTAACATGGATTGAATTTTCTTCAGAAGTAATCCACTTCTCTAAAAGATGGTTTTGTTTATGAGAATTTCTTGGGAGAAAATTCACTTGTTTGATGTTTGGGATGTGCAGAAAGAAAACGTGCTCGTTTAGAGGAAGAAAAGAACGGGGATAGCCACAGGGGTTGGAAAGGACAGTCTGAAACTCTCAAGAAACCAAGCCTATTTCGCCCAAATGGTACTTCAGAAATAAGATGACCTAACCTATGAAGTATTGCATTCCAGAGATAAATGCTAGTTAGTTTCTTATCCTTTCATGGTTAACTGAAAAAAAGTTCCAGGAGCTTCATCAGTATCTTCATAGATTTCCATTGTTCCTGTTCAGACACCAACCTTATTCTCTTGTTGTTTTGGAGGGTTGTTTGATAACAGAAGTTTCTGTTCATCTAGCTTGGCTTGATTCTAGTGTCACCTGGTTTTTTTCTTAAGAGTCATTGGTCCCTGGCATGTCTGCATGTGGCAGCGGGTAGGATGGGGAGTGGATTTGGTATTGGAGCATTGGAGGATTTGGGTGAGGAGGATGAAGATGTATATTCTCAAGGTATTTGCTTAATCTTATTTTGTTTCTAGGTTGGCTTTGTGTTGTCTGAACCTCCAAGGGTTGATTGTGGACATTTTACTGCTGAGGTGACAAATGGAGATTTACACATGGAGGTGGAAAACCAAATCTGGTGGCTTAGGCCCTGGTTTGTTTTGATGCAATTCAGGTGGCTGAAACGGGGAAGGGGAGTCACTCAATTACTGCATTATATTTTGAAAGAGTCCCTACAGAGGATTTTGGTTAGCTTATCCTGGGTGTTCTCGTACAGGCATGGAGTTTGAAGTTCAGGAGGTAGAAGAAGATGACAAAGTGACTGTCAATGTTGGAAGACCCCCTAGGGCACTAGCAGCTCCAAATTTGAATGGGGAAACACTCCCTGGTTTCAAACTGGCTTCAGAATCTTCATCCATGAAAAAGCAATGGTATGGCTAAGTTCACCTTGTGCACAGGTCTTACTTTGTGTATATGACCAATGCTGTTGTCTAAATTGTTCCTTGTATTCTCTTTTCTCAAGGGTTCAATTTCCTCTTTTTTCATGCTTGCTGATTGGTTGCTATTGTGTTGTTAGATTTGAATTATTTATAACCTTATTAGTGGGTCTTCTCTCAATTCTTCTTAGGTTGAATTGGATCATGAGTAACAAGAAATTTGCAGAAATTTGAATCAAGATATATTTCTGGTATTGGGAATTGTCTTTTTCTTTGCAGAGATGGTTTTTGGAAATGCTGCTTACCTTCATTGATTGAATTTTTTCTGTGCAGTCATTGTCTTTAAGAATGAAGGGTCTAAGATAGTTCGTAAAATGTGCTCTGACTTCATATGTTCCTGTTGTTTTGGCTCCACTTCAGGTTTCCACCACCAGTAGTGCCATTAGACTTCATCCCTTTTCATAAATTTGCTTCTGCACTTCAATCCAAAGGCTCTTTACTTAAGCCTGAACCTCCAGATGCTCGGCCTCCTCTTGACACAGAATCTCGAAAAACAATTGAAGGCCTGGCATCATTTGTTGCAAAAAGTGGGCAACGCTTTGAGGACATGTCAAGGGAGAAGCATATTGGAAACCCAGCCTTTGCATTTTTGTTTGGTGGTGAAGGTCATGACTACTATGTGCGTCGGCTGTGGGAGGAAGAAAAGAATCTTGCAGCTGATGGCAAGAAACAACTTGAAGTTGTTTCCAGAAAAGTGGACAGATCAAGGCAAGAGTTAAATGCTGAAAGACGAGGCAACTTGTTGGGTGAAACTCCTCTGGTCAGAGAGAATGTACCTGTGGCCTCTTTGATTGCCCCTGAGGATCGTGCCCGCCTCCAATCTGCACTATCAAGCACTTTCACAAAATCTGCATCAGCGGTAGGTAGCATCACATAAGGCTAGGACATAATTGTTCTTACTTTGTTTTGCAACAGGCATCCACTTTTTTTTGGCAGGTTATTTGGTAAGAGAGAATCTCTAGGGGTAAGCAAGTACATTCAGGTCTATTGATAGCTGAAGCTTTCTGATTTTGCAGACCATGGAGGTCAATGGTGCAACACCCCAGTTCTTCAAGAATGACCCTGCAAAGCAAGCACGATTTGAGCAGTTCATGAAAGACAAGTTTTCAGGGGGGCTCCGGAAGCAGCTTGGTGGCAGTAGCGGCTTATCAGAGATACAAGCAGCTCATGAAATGATGGAGTTTGAATCAGTTTCAACCAAATTTCTGGAGGGTCCCACATCTTCAAAGAAGACAGCATCTCAAAGCACTGCAGGGCAGATAATGCCAGAGCTTGCTACCATGATGGGAAATCGTTTCACCACAGGAGGTGTGGAAGACACAAGCTTAATGGTAAAAACTGAAGGATATGCTCACCATTTCTCAATTTGTTATTCTCCTTTCTGAGATTGGTATCATGGGATTTGCTGAATATCCAGGTCCAACCCTTGGTCAGTATTCTTAGTACTGTTTCCAGGAATACTTGTTCTGGAGTTTTATAGATACCTTCTAGCTTGTATTTATCTCCCAGAGAGCATTACACTCCTTGAGATAGATTAACTTGTAATCTAGAGATTTTCTGGATTGTAACCTCATATCTTAGTCATTACTATAGGTTCTTGGACATATTTGGGGACTGACAATTGCATCTGGGAAATAGGAAGTGAGTCACCTTAACAAGGAATTGATCTTAAGAGAAGAAACGATCAAGTATCCTCGGAGAATCGAAAATCCTTGGAGGCCATCCTCCATGCTCTGCAAGCGATTCAATTTGTTGGACCCATATGCTGGAAAAGTGAGTATGGCCCTTCTTTATTCTTCTCATCAGCCATTAGGCTCAAAACAGGTTGATTTTCCTATTATGCAGAATTGGATGATGAGGAAATCCAGTTGATCAAATCTGGATGATTTTGTAAAGCAGTACATGTGTCATCTCTGTGTATCAGTCCCCATCAGAACTTGATTCTTGAAGAGCCCTTTCCATCAATGTTTCCCCTTATTCAAGAATTAAAAGGCAACAGAACATCTGGGTGTTATTCATGTGACCATTCATACAAAGTCTTAATTTACATTGTGTGAACATATTATCACAAAACTGAAGTTGGAGTCTATTCAAAAGTAAGTGCTTAAGAAGTTGTCATGTCTGCAAGTCCATGACTAACCCTCTGGTTCTACTAAGTCTTCCACATTAGATGTGTAGGGACTGGAATAATTCATGGGGTGCTAGGGGCAAACTTTTTCTGTTTTCTCCTAACAATCAGTTGTACACGTCCATCTGTCAAGGTTGGATTTCTGTGTTCATTTATTTCTTTTGCTGACTTGGATTCTTTTGGTGTTGAGCAGCCTCCTCCTTTACCCAAGCCCCGGAGCCGCACAGAGTCCTTTGTCCTTGGATCAAGTCTTATCGATAAAGTGACTGAAATTTCTCTCCCTGATCCTAGTGAGACTGGCATAGAAAGTTCAACATCTTTGGGTTCCAAGGTTTTGGCAATTCAAGATAAAATGCCTGAACCACCTGCAGCAACCAAGAATGAAGAGAAGGTTGACATGATTGTTGAGAAGCCTGTTGACCTTTATAAGGTATTGTGTTTCAGTTCCTCTCCAGTTGTTGTCACTGTTTGCTATTCATATTTCTTTTTCTCTATACCTTCACTCGCAAATCAACTGTAGGGATGTCTGCTCATGGTCGACTACTCTGGTGCTGTAGGCATCTTAAAATACCAGTGACATATGAGAGAATTTGGCATGTCTCACTCACAAGCCCATGTCTGAATTGCAGGCAATATTTTCAGATGATTCAGAAGATGACAGCATGGAGGAACCATCACAAGAAGTCCAGATTTCAGCAACAATCTCAGGAAGCTCCAAAATTGACCCTGCTCAAGCAGCAACCACAGCTCTCAATAGGCTTGTTGCTGGTGATTTCTTGGAATCTCTTGGGAAGGAGCTTGGTCTGAAAGTCCCAGAACCTCGACTCATAGCTGCAGACAAATCTACAGCTAGTAGATCTGGAGAAGATAGTAACCTCAAAAGCAGAAGAGGGTTAGACTCTCCTATGGATAACAAAGGTACAAGCCTTCACCTCCTCTGTCTTGTGTCTTCAACAATATTTCCATGTGAGGGCTGATGTTTGAGCCATCCATTGCAAATAATTTGCAAAGGACAAGTCTGTCTAATGCACAAGTAGCAGTTGAAAACATGCCCTTTTTCTTGTCTTCAAGTTGAGATCCACGGACCCACTGGAAGGAGACAGAACCCACATTGCTATCTTCAAACCTTCATTCAAGATTTGCATTGCTAGCAACAAGGGGTTTGAGACCGTTTCAAGCATTGTGGTCAGAAACAAGACAACCTGAGATCCTGTTGTTTCAGGTAGTTTGGGTGAAGAATATGGAGGAATGAAAGCTCGGGCAAAGGTTTTCATACATAAAGCAGCTGTTCCCACCCCAAGAGAGGTCAAGGTGCCAAACGAACAAGATCTCATCAGAGAACAAGATGCTTCACTGGCTACTGCAAACAGGAGATATGCCAGTAAACTCAATGAGAAAGACAGCAGGTGGGGTGACGAAGATAGGGACAAAACAAATGCCCTGAGATTTGAAGGTCACACTAGTGATGAGGCTCCAACTGCAAAGCAGAAATCATATCACAAGGGTACTTCTGCAGAGTTCAATACGGATGACAATAGAACTCAAGCCAGTCGTCAGGAAGAGCGGAGGTCCAAAAGGGAAAGGAAGGAGAAAAGGAGGCACAAACACAGAAGAAAACATTCTGTTGATGAAGCCAAGAAGGTAACTGTGGCAAAAGTCTTGATGCAAAAGACTGCCTTAGTTTCTATTAGATGACGTGCCAGAACCAATTACAAAGTGATTTATAACTTATTTAGGTTTGTAAGATTGTTACCACAGTTGTGTTACCTTCAGAATATTGTTGAGTTTTCTCTGTAATGTAGGTTTGGCAGAAAATTTCAGGGTGTGTTCACTCATTCTTGCATATTATGTGTTGCAATTACTCTTTATCAGATTGTAGCCTGAAATAAACTTTCTTAACTTCATTCTTGGGAGGGAATTGGTTTTTGTGGCCAGTTTTGTCATTGGCAGATAATTGGACTTGCTCTATTTCGGTAGAGTTCACAATTGTGTTGACTATACTTCAGTGTACCTACTAATGACCATCAATTTACATATTGTGGGTGCAGAGAACGAAGAGTCAAGATAAAGAAGGGCATCACAGGCACAAGCGGCGGCGACACTCACCTGCATCATCTTCCGCAACCTCATCTTCATCTTAGAGTCTTATCCTGTACCCTGTTGGATTTTCCAAGGACATTTCTGTGTACAGCTTATTTGTTTTCTAAGCTCACCCTTTGGCTACATATGTCTATTTATGTGAGCATGAACATCACTGGAATGCTATGCAAGGAAGGCTGTTCTCTTGGCCTGTGCTGGGATATTGCTTAAGGCAGAGGATTACTTTTTGTTGCATGAGGTTAAGAAATGCTCTGCTTGTGGACATAACTAAGAAAGTAAAGACCATCAAGCTGAACTTTCACAAAGCACCTAAGACAAGAAGGCACCTGTGAGATTACTGTTAGGAAACTGATGGGTACTGATAGTTTAAAAGTAGGGACCATTGCATATTCTCACCTTGATGGTTGTGTCATGACTGATAATTTGTGGTACTCATTTAGGAATTGAGCAAACCTGTCTTTGTGTTATCAACTGCCTTGCTGATTCTTTTTCATCCTTGCAAGGGATTATTATACAAGTTTGTGTGCTCAACACACTTTGCTGCATGAGTGGTTCCTAGATTGCTGATTTATAGTGATCACTTTCTGATCAATTTGATCCCTTTGATCAATGAGCAGATATTGGCTTTGAAGCTTTTATTTTCAAGTGGAAACATTTCCCTTCATAATTCTTGTACTGCCTTATTAAGCTCCCTGACTTTGTGCCAATCCCATTCTTTCACATCTTGCTCTGTTTTCTCTGTGGCTTCTTGCTTATGTTCTTTATACTTTTAAGCTGGCTTCTTGGAATCTTCTTGGGATTACAGGGATAAGAAGATTCCCCTGTTAACCAAAACATGGGAACTGTGGGGCAGTGTTTGAGGATGAAGAGCCAGGGACCATCCAGACCAGAATACAAGTAATTTTCCGTGAAGGTTGATGCAGTTGTTATACAATTGGAGAGGGCTAAATGGTAATGAAATATTACTATTTTGGTTTACTTCATTGATCATCTGCATGGTTTTGACAAGTCTTGTTTATCAAGTTCCAATGCCAGAAAGTGGGAAGGGAGATGATGATGGTTGTTCCACAGCTATGGAAAACATTGTGCTCTCATTTGTTGCCCCATTGCACCAGGTGGGTTTTTCATGTCTGCATAATCATCTACTAACTGCGATCATGCGATGGACATGGGTGCTCATTCATAAGGTTTGTAGATAATGCACCATGCAGGTCCTTGGCACTTGAGTTGGAAAACCTCCTAAAACAAAATATGACACTAAATAGTGTGTGTTTGGTCAGCCCACAAGAATATGCTGTTAATGCATGAGGAATAAAATTTAGAGAAGGTGGTATTGAATCTCAACTGTGCTGTTCAGAGTCCAGACCGTCACAGATCAGAAAAAGTGTGTTGGTAGTATAAGTACTCATCAGTTGCGGCCTTTGTGTACAGTAGAACTTGTAAACTGTCCAGGTCGAATGCTGCTATCTAGAACTATGCATCACTTGATAGCCTATTATTTGAGGTGATCTGAAGCCGCTCTCAGCTGTATACAGAAGAACAGGCATAATATTGAGCTCTGGAATTTGGATGTTAGAAATTTCAGGAAGTACCTATTTGAAACTTGCCATACAAGGAACACCTGCACATTTTGAATTACATGGATGTGCTGTGACTTCAGACCTTCAACTTAACAAAGGAACAGGGGACAAGGGACAAGGAAGGAGAGGTTTTTTCACAAAGACTGAAGAAACATTGCAGGTCAACAGGGACGTTTGTTCAGAGATGATTGAAGAAATGTACTGAAATGGAGTCAATGTGACTATGAAAAATAGGCGTTGATTTACAATCAAATTTGAAACGCCCACATCATCATTCCTTAGCAAAGTAGTATATCCTCAATGACACATTCCAAATGTCACTTTAGTCATTTCACTGTTGACACTCAATTGTTGTTCATGAGTTATAACCAGTGTTGGTCTGTTATCACTGTTTTGATATTACCAGCATGGTCCTGGTATATAGGTCTGTCCTAAAATGTGGCACCAGATTGGTACCGGTACCAGAGTATTTCTCAAATTCATGTACCATTCTGGTATCAACAATTCAAGCTACCCAATTTCATGATGCAATGGTATCAATATCAATATGACTAATATGATACCAGCTGGTATAAAATTTCAACCCTGGTATAAATCCAGTGTCTCATTAGGGTTGATTTTTTAGGGTTTCATCCACTCCATGTTGTGCATAACCAAGGCAATTAGGGTTGAAAACCATATTGTAGCCACTGAAAAACAGAAAGAAATAAGAGACATGCTTGAAGGTTTAGCAAGAGAGCAGCCAGCATCACTCATGAAAAGGTTAGGTGCAAATTCAAAATAAGAAAATGGGTACAAGTGAAAAAAAATCTGCTCCTTGGCAGATCACATTGCTCTTGTGCAGAATGCATCTCTGAAATAGGCAAAACCAGTGGAAAGAGTACTATGTCAAAAGTGTTATCAAAATGTTTCTCGAGTCATTACAAAGTTCACTACTATGCATCCTTAAAGTACCCAAAATCCTCGAGCTCCTTTTCAAAGTCATCCAACAGCTCTTCTTCAATTGTGAAAAACTCCACCATCCCACTAGTAGCAAGAGAGCAGCAGCCCATCCTCGCATCACTTGGTTAGTTCTTCAAAATCATAACTAGTTTGTCCAAGTTCTCCATGCCCAATTGACATTGTTGCAAACTAGTCAATATTCTAGCAACGCTAAATATGTGTCTAGTTCCAATTTGAGAGCTTGGGATACCCAAAAATTGACAAGCAAGGAATGCAACATTAGAAAACTGTTTTGCATGGTCTTTCCACCATTGCAAGGGTGATTTTACATTGTTATCATCCACAAGTATGTGATGGTCCAAAGACAACTCAGATTTCATCAAAGAAAAACTAATTTCTTTTGTAGAAGTTGTAACTCCCCACAAGGAGTCATCATTGATGGGTGCTAAAGGAGGAGGGCCTTCCACATGCCCTAGGTTTAGATGCTTTGAACCACCACCAAGAGTGGTAGCAAAACATGTTGGTTCTACAACTATTGTAGCTTCATCCCGCCTACATATTCCATGATGCATTGCAACCCCTTAAACCTTGGATTGAGTTGAAGAGCACACATATTGTGTGTAGTAGCAACATTAGAAGTCATAACAAAAGCCTAAAAAGGCTCCAACACATTAATCACTTCAAGTGCTATTTTGCCATATAGAAGCTTTAACTCAGTTTCAAATTCTCCACATATCGATGGAGGGTTTCGTAATGTATGAGCTTGATAGTCTTTATGCATCCTAATACAAATGGGTGTAGTCACAATCAAATGCGCCAAAAAGGACATAGGATGACAAAGAAAAATAATCAATATTGAAGAAAAATATTTATGTTCTACCATTTAAAACCATGGTAATCATGGAAAGTTATTCTTTTTTTATTCATATGAATGTCAAGGAATTCAAACCAAAAATCCATTTGATTAAATTTTAAGTTTAAATTTCAATTTAGGACCTTTGAAAGTGAACACATTGGTTCAAAAGGAATCAATTTTGTAAAGAACTATCAAAAGGACTCATATAATATAAAAAAAATTGATGGGGAAAAAATAAAAAAGATAAAAACCTATTAGCCACATTCAAAAAATACTCATATTCTAAAATATGTGGAATTTTAAAATTTTAAAAATTCAAAAAACTTTCCAAAGTTGATTCAAAATTCTCAAATTTCATAAGTCTTTTACTACATATGAATGGGTTATAATGCACATGATGTGTTAAAAAAATTAGTTTATTATACAAGAGAACATTAAAAAATTTAAATCAATTTTTGGTTATGATTTGAAATTGTTATCATATTTAAAAACAAAACAATGGAATTACAAGGAATCAACACTTTTTCAAAAATTATAAACAAAAAACATGTCATGTACTTGGACAATTACAAGCATTTATTATAACAATATGTGGGGGAAAAAAATTAAAATTCATTTGCATGAAAAAATTACTTTTGAACAAAAAGACATGTAATCCTTTTTTAAAGTAATATTGTTGGCTCATTTGATCTCATTTGCACCCAAATGGAAAATGTTGTAAATAGAACATCTAAAAGTAACCAATACCTTTTGATATGGTTCAGAATGCATTGTTTCACCACAAGGCATGGGGTTTGTGTCACAATTTTGGCGATTGCCCATGTCTAATCAAATGGTTTTCAAGTTTGGAACTTGGAGGTCTATCGGCTATAACAAAGGTTTATGGCTATGGCTTATTCCAAGGTTTTTTGAAAGAGAACAACCTTGGAAGTGGATTGAATCTTGACTGGCATCTTGAGTTTATGGGGTTTCAAACTAGTTTTTTTACACACCAATTCCCATTCTTGTTTATCCATCCCTAATTTCTTTGTCAATGTAAATAGTAATGGCTTTTTGTAAGGCACTTTGAGGTTCTATTACACTCATTTCCTTCATCCCAACACCAATTTTAATATCATCAATGGCATATTGACATGCTTTAGACATGACATGGCCAAAATAGGTGCCATTAAATGGTGTAGCAAGTTGCAATGGTGCACAAGATACAACACTTGTGAGTGTAAAAGCAAGTGTGTTCAAATTTGTGCCCCCATCATTAACATAAACAATAATCTTACTTGTGAATTGATATTTAACCAAGAAATATTTCACTTACTCTACCAATGTTGTTATTCCAAAGGTGTCTGGAGTGTCAAACAACCCTACTATAACATGGTAAGGCACCCAATCATCATCAATAAAATTAATCACGAATGCAAATGTATCAAAACCAAATTTGGACATTTGGAGGTCAAATGTAGAAGTGGTTATAACACATTTTGCAATGGCTAACAACACATGCATCTTCATCACCTTAGCCAACATATTTGGGATATGTTCTTGAACAAGTTATTTGCGTGAAGGAAAGTTGATTCTGTCACATTTACGCATTACAAGATGATGCAACCAAGGATTTTCAATAGCAAATAAAGGCATGTACCCTTTTGCAATCAATAGAATTAGAAAATTTTATAAACCTCTTAACCTAGATCATTTGATTTGTAAGGGTTTTGGTTAGAAATAATTTAGTAATAAAATGGGGAGGCATTGTCTTCCTCTTCTTCCCTTTTTGCTGACACCCACTTTTTTCATTATTGTTTTTTTTTTGTTCCTTGTACCCATTCAAAGTAACCCCATGTTCATTAACAATGTGTTTATTCATATTTGTCATGCAATGTGTAGGGTTGTAAAAAAATATTTTTCTTGGATTGTGTCATGTTATTGTTGCTATTGGGAACTTGAACCATGGGGTGGCACGGGATGCACCTCATGTTTTGGATGAGTTGGATTTGCATTTGAATAGTTGGATCATTGAACACAACAAATGCCCAAGCAAAGGAAATGTGGCTATGGGGATTCTAAAACGTCTAATTCTTTTACAATTTAGTAAACAAAACACCCCATGTTTCTTACTAAGCATCGATTCCTTGAATCACTCCTTTAATTGTTGCCAATGTCAATGTTGCTTGCTGAAATTTTAAAAAAATCATCATTTAATTGTCTTGGGTAGTGCTTAAGTTTTATGAAAGGTGATTTGATGTGATTATGGCTATAAAATTGTTGTAATCATTTAAGATATCTTTAAAGATGATTTAATATTGAAATAAAATTGATTATGTTAAGTGAAGTTGAATGTTCATGTTAAGGTTGATCACAAATGTATTAAGGTCCTTAAGATGTACAAGTTAAAACCATATTGAAATCAATTAAACCTCACAAGGGTTGTGTTGAAATTAATTAGTTTTGATCAATGTTTTTATGATATTTGATTATGGGTATTTGGAACCAATTCAACTTCTTATTAAGACCAACAATTCATAACCCCTTGCTCAACAAACCCTTTATGAAACCCAAATAAATAAAATGAATCTAAAAAAATTATATACATGTATTATAAATTGATTAAACATTAAAAATAATGATGTGAAAGTTTCATCAAATTAAAATTCAATAATGAATTTTTTGAAATTATATAAGTTTTCAACACACCCCCAAACTTTTTGATGGACTTCATTGCAAATCCAAAGGTGACAACAACGAAAGGAGAAGGGGTTGGGGCACGTTCCCTAGTTCGCAACATTTTGGGGGTAGAGGGGCATGCTAGAGTTCCATGATGGGGGACTAAGAAGATTGACAAGCAAGTCAATTACTCACAAGGGCCTACACAAATCAAACAACAAGTTGGTTAATGCATAGTTGGAACATTTTTGGTGCATGGATGAACCACGGGCAAACACAAACTCACAAGATTCACCACGGCCTGAACTTGAGGAAAGCCACCACCTTCACCCTAATAATATTTTTTGTGCCTAGCCACGGGACCAACACCCAAATGTCATTTTGTTTGGGAGTTTCGAAATTCCCAAAATTGGGATTTTCACGACTTTGGAAGCGCATAACTTTGTGTGTATACCTTTGATTGAAGTGAGGTCTAAAGCAAAGTTATAGCCCTTGTCGAGAGCTTTTCCAATGGTATGTGGCATGCAAGATACATGCAAATAAATTAGGGCGATTCTAAACTTTTAGTGGTCGAGAGTCAAATTGCTAATTTAATTTTTGGCCCTTTTTTTTACGATAACTTATGTTTTAAGTACTCAAATGGGTCATGCGAGCTCATTTTGAACATCTACGTTCCAAGAGCTTTCCAATGATATAAGGAACTCATAAATCCAATGAGTTTTGATCCCTGCAATCACTTTCTAAACATTCAAAAGTCTATTAAAATTTCAACTCTCAAAATGAAAGCTCACTAAGGAGTGTGTAGGTTCATTCCCTCACACTCTCTCACACTCCTGAGAGCATGAAATGCGACTCTCAAGTTTCATTATTGGCTCGCCCCTTTGCAAGCCCTTGTTTTGGTTGCGAACCCAAGGCTAGGGTCGCAACAATTTTGATGATAATGATATATCAAAGTTGATTTAAATAAGACAATTTTACATTTTATGAGTTGTAAGTCGTCATTTGGAGAGGTTCAAATTGAATTTTTTTTAACCCATACCCACATAAAGAAGCATACTCAAATGACTTTTCAAATCTATGTTTTTATTAAAGTTGTTTTTTCCAACACTTTATTCATGAACATATTTTCAAGATCTTCTCCACTAATTTGAATCTCATTTTTCTTCAATTGAATTGTAATCCAATTATTAAATCAAATTGAAATTGAATTCAAATCCCATTCAATGTATTCGATTGAGAAATTGATTCAATTCAATTCAAATTACATGCAATGTCATTAAATATTTACATTCAAATGGTACTTAATTTTCACAAAATTAATTAAAAAAATATCAATATTACATCATTGGTAAGGTGTAGTAGCACAAAGCCTAAGATGGTAATTAAATACCACACACATAAGTATCGAATCAGACATTACTTATGTACCGTCTACAATAAGGATCCATTGCAAATTTACCAACCTCCCTGCTGGATTTCATACCGACCTAATTTGTTGTTGTTTCCTAGCTACTTGATTTGGCACTGACCTAATTTAGTTCCTGCTGACCGAACTTTATTTATTTTATTGCTTCCTATGCATGATGGCCTTGTAGGGATTCGATCCCACAACCACTTGCACGCCGGCGAGAGAGTTACGAGACCGCTCGCGCACGCTCACTGGCTTCCGTCGTGTTTTCGTGCAGTATTGTCGCTGCCGAGAGGGTTGCGCGAGCTTCGTTGTGCGATCGACTTTCCTTCTGCCGATGCGGGGAGCGATCTTCGTTCTGCGGATGAGGTGCTTCTGCCGTACACGCGCGTACTCTCGATTTATCAACAAAGAAAGCTGAGGTGCAGGACGTCCTAGTAGGAGTAGTACCCGGGTGCTTCGGCATCTGGGGAAGAGGCTCCTCCCTGGTTCATGTGTAGGTTTCGGTCTTGTAGTGTCTCTGTATGCGCACACAAGCTGCATATCGAAGCACTTGGTAAATAGAAATGAGGGCCAGAGCGCGGGCGGCAGGGAAGGGTGGCGTGGTTGTGACTGGAGAAGATGATCGCGATAAAAATGAGCGGCCGATGCTTGGTCTTCGTACCAAGAAGGCTACGGGTGTTCGTACTTGGCTCCTCATCGACATACACGGCTCTGCTCAGGTTTGTGCTCTTGTTTTGCTTTGGCTAGGTTATTTGCATTTTGTGTGGAATGGCGAAGAAGCCAAACGATTTAATCCTAGCCGGCAAGGGCTCGTGTCTACCTTGTAATTCGTTGTAGATCTGGAGAGATATTTGCTAGATGTTGCTCATGCCAAGAAGCTATGAAAAGCCAATTCAGTGACTAAAATGAGGGGAATTGAGTCCTTTACAGTCATATGCAATCCACAGGGGGTTTTTGTGGGGAAAGACTGTCCACAAATGAAGGAGGAGGGTGCACTGGACCTAAGGGTAAAGAGACACTCAGGCTGACTTTTTGTCGTGCTGATGCACCTAGTCATTCTTCCACAAAGTTTGCAGTTACAATTAGGGTAGAGTTGGCCAATTCTGGAGTGGATGTGTACTGAATTTGGCCATGTGGAGCAGGTAGTGGAGGCTGGAAAGCATGCTATTATGCGGAGGGCATGCCTACCTGCTCGGGACTTGCGAATTCTGGATCCTGTGCTCTCTTATCCATCAACTATACTGGGGCGAGAACATGCCATCGTTGTAAACCTTGAGCACATTAAAGCTATCATTACAGCTCAGGAAGTACTGCTGCTGAATTCCAAGGATCCTGCAGTCGCTCCTTTTGTACTTGACCTGCAGCATCGGCTCCCCTTGCACTTCAATGCCCTTGGCCAGCAGGTTGGTTTCCCTTTTTTGCTTCAGGACATGCCAATTATGAAATTCTTTGTGCCATCTTTTAGTGAGTTGTGGAGACAGGTTTTTTTTTTCCTGTTGCAATTTCAATGGGTCACAAATCCTGTTGAATCCCTCTTCAGTCTATGACCTTCACTGGATGAAGATATCAATGACTGGAATACAGATCATGCCATGTCCTGGAATGCAGATCCTCCCAGCAGCTCCTAGAGGGATCTGCAAAATCTTGGGAGGGTAGTGGGAGGTAACTCTAGCATTGTGTAAAGTTAGGGCACAATGAGGTTTGCAATTGCAAGATGGTTGTGAACTGACACAGTAATATGGGTGTGGCTTGTTCAAGGTTCCTGGAGATGGAGGTGGTGGACTAAGTGATAATGACAGAGAAAATGGGATCAAGTTGAGCAGAGACTCATTGGAAGCTGGAAGCAGAGTGACATCTAGCCATGACCTGAACACAGTGGAGTTGCTGGACGCTGGCAGGGAGGAGCAACAGGGTGTAGTAGCTGCTGAGTTGCCATCTCCTAGACTTCCCCAGCTATGTACAAGTTTTAAGATTGATGGAAGCAGTCCAGGGCAGACAAGGGGGGGGCCCAATGTGCTACCATTTGAGTTCCGAGCCCTAGAGGCATGCTTGGAAGCTGCATGCAGTTGTCTGGATACTGAGGTATTAGTCTATTGCTGTCTCTGTCAATGATCTAGAAACTGGACATTATGAGGAATGTGCAAGTTAGGGTTGAAGGCATTCAGACTAAATTATCCTTTTAGAAAGTTACAGTTGACTAGCTTTGTTCAAGGTTCATGCTTGTTCATGATGATTTCAACAATTTTCACTGTCAACATTCTGAGGGAAATGGTGATTACTCATGTTGGAAAGATTTTTTGTTTGGGATTTGGGCCTGACAAAGACCTGATAGCTTTTTTTTTAGTTGGAGTTATGGCAAGTTATTCCAATACTGTCTGTGTTCTCTTCTGGTCTGTTTCAGTTGTGGTACATGAGTGATTTGCAGTATTAACATGATAGTCTAATAAGTACAAACTTTGGGTAATTGCAGACCATAAAATTGGAGCGTGAAGCATACCCAGCATTGGATGAACTGACATCCAAAATCAGCACTCTCAACCTGGAGCGAGTGCGGCAGATCAAGAGCCGTTTGGTTGCCATCTCTGGTCGAGTGCAAAAGGTTTTGACATCCATACCGAATACTCAAAGGCCCATCCTGTTTTATGTTAAATGGAGTTGTCCATTGTTAATTGCTAGAAAAAAGTTCATTAGTTGGATTGATAGACATTCTAGAACACTTATTGTAAGTCATCTGGTACTATTTTTTGTTGTGTGTTACAGTCCTCTCCTTTCAGTTGCCTTGCAGGTTTTCCTTGTTTGTGCTGAAGTTGTGGGTACATCATGTAGTGGTTTTATGTCATGTGCAAGAAGAATTTTCAGTTTGAGTTGAGGATTTGGAGGTTGTTTCTTAAGGAGGCAGCAGCTATTGGAGTTGCCTTCCCATTATGGTCTTGGTGTCACATTGTCACATTATTTTTGTCTCATTTGGTCGTGTTGGTGGGTCTTGGAGTGAAATCAGATGATTTTCACTTGACACAGATCTGAGGGGTTTATTTGTTGTTTGAAGGTAAGAGATGAGATTGAGCAGTTACTAGATGATGATGGAGATATGGCAGAAATGTACTTGACGGACAAGTTGTTGAGACAGCAGCTGGATGAACCCCTGTCACCAAACTCTTCAGATACTTGTTTTGGATCTCCAACTCTTGCATCTCTTCCCATACTGGAGTCACATGTGCCCCCAGTTGATTTAGAGGAATCCTTGCTCTCTCACCAGCCTGATAGTCCCAAGCACAATGAAGAAAGGTAAGAGTAGTACTAAACTGTAAGAAAATGCAATGGAAGCACAATTTTGTTCCACACAGACAGTAACTTTTCAATGTGCATGTGGTTGAAAGGGTTGGTCTATTTTGTTGTATGTACTTCTTGAAAGCAATTGTGGTCGCCTAATAGACTTTCAAATGGACAACAGATACCAGTTGGTAGACCTATTATCTCTCAGCTGCTTTTTGATTTCCTAAGAGTCTAACTCCCTAGGGTCAGTGATTTTTAGCTGAGGAAGTGGCAAGAGGTTCTGTCAGGAGCTTGCTCTTACTGTTTATGACTAGGTGAAAGGGATTACATGAGGTCCGGTTATGATCTTTTGCATTGGTTGTACTCTTTAGATGTCCAGCTCACTATGTTTTGTGTAAGAGTTCATGTCCAGACTGACACAGTATCTGGCATAGTATACCACCTGAAAGGTTGGCTTTTGCTGCCATGGAAACTGGCTGTGGTCTGTAGTTGCAAGCCTCACCTCCTTGTACATACTATCACAATTTAATTAAACAGGTGTAAGTTGAGGCAGCATGTTCTTGACATGGCAGTTGTGGTTGATTAGGGAGGTTCCCACAAAGTTACAAGTTGGAGAGAGCACAGGAGGACAGTATATGCATGACAATGGTGGTACAGAGTCTCCAAACAACAAAGGTCCTGGTACTAGCAGCAGCAGTATAGTGAGTGCTGTCACTGGGAAACACTTGGATGTGGAAGAGCTTGAGATGTTGTTGGAGGCATATTTTGTGCAGATTGATGGCACTCTTAACAAGCTGTCCACTGTAAGTTTTGTTCTCACTTTCACTGCAGACATTGCTAATATAGCAAATGATATATTTATTTGAAAGTAATCACAGATGGACAGACTGGGAAACCAGTAGCAGCTATTATAGCAACAGACACCTGAACCTTATGGACACTTTCTCCCATGGGACTAATCATAAGAAGAACAACTCTTTAAATTAGAATGAACTTGCCTAGGTAACAAGTGTAACAGATGCCTCTTTTGTAAGTGACTGAAGATGGTATTGCAGACTGTGAATGCTTGGACCTGTCTGAGAAAGGTTGTCCAGTAGAAGGCCTTGAGTCCATAGTCCATCACTGTGTTAGTCAGCACTTTGGTGTATGAGGTTACACCTTTATTGGGTTGGTCTCAGGCAGAAGTTCATCATGCTGATCAGCATGGCATTGTGTTGTTATGTTGGCATACAGCTGAGAGAATATGTGGATGACACCGAGGACTACATCAACATTATGCTGGATGATAAGCAAAATCATTTGCTTCAGATGGGTGTCATGCTGACAACTGCCACCCTTGTTATCAGTGCCTTCATTGTTGTGGTAGGAGTATTTGGCATGAACATCAATATCCCACTGTTTAATAATGGTGGGCCACCACAATTTTTTGGGGTTGTATTTGGATCAGCAGCTGGCTGTGTACTGTTCTATATTCTAGTCATTGGGTGGTGCAAATATAAGAACCTCATTGAGTGAAGAATTGCAGGGAGCAAGATAGTAATCCTTAGCCATTTCAAATAGTAGCAACTAAAATCACCAAACTCCAAGTAGTCGAGAATCTGTAAAGCAATAGTAATTGAGCAGTTTGGTGGAGACTTTGTCCCTTCTGACTGGTTAGTTTTTTCTTAGCCTTTACAGTTTCCTTTGCCCTTAAGTAAATTGGCAGCCAAAGCTGCAAGTATTCTTCACAAACATTGTGTATTGTCATGCTTTTTCTTTGTTTTAAATTGATAGATTTCTTTGAGCTAGTTTGCACTTCTCCTTTTATGAATTTATTGCAGATTGGGCTTCTGACCTGTCTGTTTGTTATGGAAGGTCATTCACTGCAGCGGCAGCCAATTTGTTTCTGGGCACAGTGGTTTTGGGTTCTCTTTTGTGCTCAGAAATTTCTGGTGTGGTCTTGCAAACCTTATACCAGTTATACCTCCTTTGAGGTCATCAGTGGGTTTATCATTCCAGTCCAGGTTCTTTTCTTACTGAGGTGATTGACACAGGTGGTGTTGGTGTTACTTTGAGTCCTGGGATGTTCATCTTCTCAACAGCATGTTATGTGCAACAAAGAATTCAGTTGTGAAACAGCAATCAAGGTATGGATGTTTTCTCTTTGCACCTGTATGTATCTAGCAGCCACTTCCATCTAAAATCCAACACTAGGGAAAATTACCACACTCCCAACTGGTGAGATATTACACAACATTGGTCATATGATTTACTTGGGAATATCCAGCTCATGTTTCTTTAGGTTCATATCTGCAAGAATTTCAACATTCCAAATTGGCATGTAGTGATATTAGTGTAGTATGTACCAATAAACACCACATGTTTTATATTGTAATGGAGGAAACCAATGTTGGGCAGGTATCCGACTACATGGGGTCAGAACCATGAGTTTTGGTTCTGGGTAGTAAGAATCGAACTGGAACTGGGCCTGAAGAACTGGAACTGGGTTCCCAATTCTATTTATGTGTGGAACCAAAACCAAAATACATGTCTTTGGAAAAAAAAGTTAGCCACTGGTTCTGGTCCAGGTTAATGAGAACCAAACTGGAACTGGAACTGATTTATTTTTGTGAAGAACTGGATCCATAACTGAATTCCTGGTTCCGTAATGTGTGGAACCAGAATAATGGAACTGGAACTGAACAGTTTTAATTTAATTTTTGGAACTGCAACCCAAGGTTCTTCACAAAAGTGAAGAACAGTGTAACACTCGGCAAAACCAGAAAGTTCAACTCAGACATGTGTGCATGAGCATGATAAGAGTTGTGGCATGCTGTTGCCATTGGAAAAACCATGTAGTGTTGTAGTAGCATGAAGTATTGTGGCTGCCCATGACTTAACTCAAAGACACTATAAGATCCCTCCCATTTGTCAAAAACAAATTGTACATGAGTAGGTAAAGAGTGTCTGCAAAACACACCTTTTGTCAGCGGCAAAAATCAGTGATTGCCAAAACTGAAATTGGCAACCAATCGAACTTCAGTTTCAACTATATGTGAACGATATGTTTGTTTCCCACAAAATCATTCCTTACAGAGGTCCTGGTAGTGCATCTGATAACACAACAACAGAATATGGGTTTAAAAATTTTACATCCATTTTCACAAAAAAATTTACATTGAAATGGATGAAACCATATAACAATTTATCACACACACTTCATGGGTTAATGGCCACTGTCATAGGAAAATCCATATTCTTGTTGCCAGGAAGTGCCAGTACCTACGGATCTTTCTGGATTTTTGTATAACCAGTTTGACAGATGATTCTCCCAGTGGTAGATAAATAAAAGCTTCGTGGGTTGAGTGTCTCGTCCAGGGTGTCGGTAAAACTGGATTGACAGGCACTAGAAGAAAGAATTCCAGTAACCTTCCACATGGTGTTTTAATAAGAAAACATCCCCTTGCACAACAATCTGTGTGACATGGGTGTCAGATGAATTTACCCCAAAAGGGGCTTACAAGGTCAAGCCACAAAAGTGGTCTCTTAAAATGAAATAACCCTCACAGAAAAAATCCACAAAAGTGCCCTCTTAAAATCACATAACCTTGAAAGAACAAATCCACAAATGTGCTCTCTTAAAATGAAATAACCTCAGAAGGACAATCTCGAAATTGGTCTTTTAGAATCCCATAAAGGTATCTATCTGTGAAGGAAGGTAGTTTGTTTTGTTTTGTTTTGCAGTTATGAGATCCACCGAACTGGGATGCTTCAGATGGTGTGCTTGGCATCTTTGGAAAGCTCTTGACGAGGATGGGTGCATGGGCTTCGTTCCATGACGTTTGGACTTGCAGTGCAAAAGTTCCTGAATATTGAATAAATTTTTTCACTGAAAATTAAATTAAATCGTAGCTGAAAATTTTGGAAGAATTGGAATGTGCCTTTGGTGTTGCTGGAAAGATCTTGATGAGCAGGATTTAATGGAATTTATTTGGTAACATTTGGATTCACAATGTGGGAGATATTGATTGTAAAGTATTATTTCTCCTGTTGAAAATTCAAATAAATTCCAAAAACCCAGGTTTTGAAAGGAAAAGTCAATCGAGGACATGGTAACACTAGGGCCAACGGCACATGCCACACTAGTTGACCCTAAAATTGCATTGTGCTTCCCCAACCATGTAAGCTGAGCATTGGATTCATAACTTGTGTGTTTGAGTTTTGAGTGTGCAGCCCTTGAAAGGGGATCTGTGACTAGAGAGTTACAGCATGCAAATTGAACCGCAATTTAATTTCCACGTCATATAATTTCAGTTTTCTGACTACATTTTCCAACTGTTTATGTTTTTAATGGCAGAATAGCACAGAAACTGAAAACTGTGACAACTTCAGACACTTTTTTAGGCCTGGATTTAAACTTGAATGTCCATTGGCGCCTGGAATTTTCCATCAATTTTTATTTATTTTTCAGGCAATTGGACTTGATCTCAGCTCTGGAAAGGGTTGATAAAGCTTTGAACTCTTGGCAGAACATGTTCTCAGATGTGCCTGGGTAAATGGAGTTGAATTCCTTTTGGCATTTCCATTAAAAAGGCTTGAAAGTAAAGGGAGTCAAAAAACATAGTCCAACCTGTTGTGAACACATATCCTTCCATGTGCAATTCAAGTGTGTCCTATAATGGAATATGTAAGACTTTATACACAAACAATATCTCTCCTATTACCAAACAATGTGAATGGTTAATCTAAACAATTCCCTGTAGAAAGTTTTTAGTTTTGACAAACTCCATTTATTATGGCCAAACACAGGGTGAGAAATGCCCAACATTCAGTATTTTTGATTGGAGGAGTGATTACCCATTACCAAACACAAAAATGACAACTTTTATGAAAGGTCTAAAAACCCCAAATCACAAGTTTTAAGAACTAAGTCGTTTAGTTATAGAATATTATTGGATGGTTACCAACTGAAGGATGTCTGCTGTCTGATCATCTTCTGAATTGTCTGGGTGTTCATTCACCCATGAGTGTTTGGTGATGGATGTTTATACCCTACAATTTGCTTGGTTTTTTTTTGCTAAGTTGATTTTTCTGATTTTGCTGTTTTGCCGTGGTAATATTTCCTATTTGCCAAGTCCACTTTGCCAAAATGCTTCATCAACTTGGCAAAATTACCAACCAAAACACTTCCAAATTCCATAGTTTGGCTGTAAGTAAGCAGATTTGGTTGTGAGGAAAATACACCAAGTGTACTTTTGCCCCTCTTCCAAAGGCTGAAATTGGCCACCAATTTCAGAACTGCCATTGTGTGGTGTCAACTTGTGAAGAGATTTTTGCTGACGTTTTTGGTCTAGTCAGAGACTAACTAATTAAATCTGGAAATCCCAATAAATGCAGAATTTCAATCCTTACCAAATTTGGTTCAGGTTTGTAACGAGATCCCACCGTTGCATTTCCCATTTCAGATCTAACGGATCAACTACAAAACAGTCAAAGATATGCTATACAGGTAAAAAAAGGATATTCTCTTGAACAAATACCAACCACTTCTTTGAAGGAACCTCAGAAATCCAACCATGGTTCATTGGACGAGAGAGAGAGAGAGTGTGTGAGAGAATTCCACATATCTAACCATGGTCAATTGGATGAGAGAGGGTGGGATGGAGAAATCGAACCATGGTTCATTGGATGAGAGAGGGAGAGATCGAGAAATCTAACCATGGTCAATTGGATGAGAGAGGGAGGGATGGAGAACTCTAACCATGGTCAATTGGATGAGAGAGGGAGAGATGGAGAAATCTAACCATGCTGCAAGTACCAGAGGACAATCTGTCCTCCATGATCTTACCTTTCGTCTAATGGACTCTCTGGTCCCAAACGGACGTATAATTGTAAACAGTAAACAGATGAGAGAGAGAGTACATCATAACTGATAACCTAATCCAAATTTCTGATGTACAATAGCATTATATCAGGACATAACCAGGTGTCTCCTTCCTTGTACTATGGGAGTGAACCCTTAAATTGTCTAACATTAGCACAGTAAGTATATTGCAGCAAATTGTGTGTTCAACTGTGACACCTGCATTGAGCACGATTATGTGTAGGCCTGCTGCTCCCCAGGCAGGGCCTCTCTCCTAATTTGAAAGTCATAACCTCAAGGGTCCCTTTCTTAATCCCTAATGGCTATTTGGCTCTTACTAGAAATACATATTTTGGTCTCAAAGCTTCAAAGGGATCTATAGGTGTGCAACAACCTTGGAGAGAACTCTTAATGTATTTAGAGGGCAGATTACATTTAGTAATCAGGCTTACAAAAAGAGCCCTAGGGCGGAAGGGTGTGAGATTGTAAGGTCCTTAGGGTGCAGGATGTAAGCCAATCAGATCTTTGGAACAGAAACATTTTTTCTAAAAACCTTCATTACCTCCATTGTTACATAGGGTAAGGCCCTGCATTCAGCAGAATTTCTCCCGGGCTGCGGGTATTTCTGTTATATTCAGTGGATACCCTCCGGGTATTACTTCCGGGTATGACAGGAATTTTTTTGGGCAATGCTTTATGTCAGGTAGTGTGTGTGCCCTTGGAGCAGGATGTGCCTGAAAAAAGCACCCCTTGGCTCTGCCTCAATGGGGTGCCTACTTCAGTAAGGGTCTGCTGCTGGGGTACTTACCCTACATTAAACCACTGTGTCAAAAAAGTCATTGTGAGCAAAATGCAATCGCTTCAAAAGAAGGGGAATTTGAGATTAGTTGAAGGCGGTTAGATTAGGTGTGTAAGTTTTTCAATGATTTTCTTCCAAAGTGTTGTTTTTCTACCCCAATTTATTGTTTATCTGAATTAAACAAGGGTGTTTCACACTGTGGCCTTGCCATTTACATTTAAAAAGTATCTTAAGGAAAAAGAAGAATTATGGAAATTCAAATATTTCACAATACAAAAATATAATCTTAAAAAAAATCCTAAAAAAACAAAACCAAAATCCTTCAAGATATCATAACTCTATAATTAATCTCGAGTTTCAACACAAGCTAAAATATCACCTTTCAAAAATCCTCATATAAAAATAGACCTATTACTACCTAGGGGCCAAAATCCATTAAGCTACTATACTCTATAATGAATCTAAACAACAATATCCGTGCTTGGTAGGCAAGGCCAACAAACAAGACATGTAGGTAATGCCCTCTTCCATGCAGCAAACAGAAGAGGTTTTGCTATGAACTGTGGTGAACACTGTAGTGATCTGAATCAATAAGGGTGGGGGGAACACCAATTACAGTCTGGAACAAGCCCTGGTAGAACCCAATTCCACCTCACAGAATGGCATCTCACCCTATTGGGCTCAGTGCATTCTTAGGTGGAATGGGCTACTACTGCACCCATTCCACATTACATTTCAAGTTATCTTCTTCTTCAACTGTGGTACCAATAGTAGTTTGTTACCCTAATCCCATAACATGTGTCTAACAAACTAGACCTTGCTTGTTATATCCCATCTCATTACCCCTCTTAGGCAATGGGACAGCATTCTGGATGGATGATCATAATTTTATATCCAAACCATTCCTTTCAAAGGGACATCCAAGAATCAGCCAATTTTTACCAACTACCTTAGTAGCTTTTCAGGTTTGGCAGTGATTAAATTATTTTTGAAAAATGTTAAATTTTTTAGAAATTATTTGTTTGAAATATAGGAAATTTAAGCAAAAGTATAAAGGAGGAAAAAAATACAAAAATTGGTGGAAACTCAAGGAGCTTTTTATCTTCAGGCCAGTTCACCATTGCAAAATGGGTATCCAATGGTAGCCAATAATTCACAAAATTTTCCTATCATAAAATTTGGAATTTGGGATGCTAGTGAATGGTGCAACATCTGAGATTTGGAAAAATAAATAAAAATCACTGGTGGGGATGGCCTTTTTAATTTAGGTGGTCTGTCCTTCTGTGGGAAGCAGAAGGAAAACTTTGAAATTGGGTCCTATTATTAAATTCCTGAAATTCCAATCGATGTGTAAACAGAAAGTTGGTGTCATTAGAAGAGCATAACAAGGTAGGCACCTACCGTGCAAATTTGGATACTTAATTGAAGTCACAAAATTCCTTCAAAATTGAAGGAATTTTGTGACTTCTATTAATTAAGTACCCCAAAAAGCAATTAGAAAGATGCCAAAAGTAGCAAAGTAAGCCTTTTTTTTTGTGGCATATCAAAAATGGCATTTTAAAAATAGGAAAGCGCTATTAATCGGCTCTACAAAAGGAAACATCCGATAGATAGGTAATTTAACTTAGAACTATGGCCCTCCAAATTCTCCCCGTCACTTTCTTATTTAGGAGATGGCCATGACCAACAGACATCGTGTTTTGCCTCAAATGGTAAACTTCCAAATTTGAAAATTTGTTGCAAATAACTTCCGAAGTTTTAGGCCACAACTTGCATGAAAATGGAACCAACCCCATGAAACCTATTAAAAAATAAAGACATGGGTGCTTCTTATTACAGGGCTAGTAGGGCCCTCTTCACTTCTCAGCTAGTAGGGACATAATAAGAACTTTTGATTCTAGGTCTAAACCAGTGTTGGCCGGTTCTTAGATTTTAGTAGAACTGTTGGGTTCGATTCTAGATTTTTAAAAAAAATTCATAGTCGTCGGTTCTAGTTCTAAAGAGTATGCTTAAAAATTAAGATCCATTGGTTTTGGATCCAGATTCATTTTTGGGAATGACGATTCTTGGTTTGACGGGTTTTCATTTTTTCAAAACCCTCAGGTTCTGCTGAGAGGCGGGTCCAGGTGTGAAAAGTTAGGGAAGCATCTCGTACATGGTTTGTAGTCTAAATTGCATCTCCTACATTGCTGAAATGATTGTATGATTCTAGAATTCATGTTTTCTTTGTCCAATAATCAAAACAACAATCATGTTGGCGCTTAACAACATCACTCCACCATTGCCAATTCATTACAACAATAACTTATTTAATTTTTTGCCTTCACTCCAAAATCAATAGCAATGCATACAAGATTGGTTGTTTGGTGCAAGTAAAAATCAAAATGTGTGAGACATGAATTACAACAAAAACATTGTGAAAAAATTTACAATTCCCATTACAAGCTAAAACCAATTTGGAAATCTCTCCAAAGAAAAAGAATGCAAGAGATCCCCATGTCCTATTCCATTAATTGGAATGAAAAACTATCACCTCCCTTTTCCCTAAGTCATACACATTGGTGTAATAACTAACAACTCCCTAGCCAGCCAATTTGAATAGTTAAACTTGAAAAACTAATTCACAAAGGTAGTAATGCACATATAGATGTGTGCTAAGACACATTGATACCAGCCATAATATTCACATATGGCCTTAAATTTCCTTTCAATGTTGTGGAAGCTTCCTAGGAAAATTTAGCATGTTGGCAACACTGGCTTTACAATCAACAACATGGATGTTCAAGCACTCACCTTAACTTCATGACATGCCAAAAGGCATAACATGGTTGCCATGCCAAGCCAGTTAGCCTTTCATAAAATACCCAAAGTTTCCATTAGTGCTCCTTGTGAAACATAGTACAATGTCATTGCCTTATAAACATACATAACAAAAAACGAGACCTTGTATGATCAAAGTTTTACAAGTGTCTCATAGCCAAAGTGTCATCATCAATCCAATGCCCCACATCCTATATTTGAAGTACAACAAACATTGTTAAGCGTTCTCAACAATACATCCACACAAAAAAATAAATTCATTGCATTGACTTCAAATCAAAAGGCTATAAAACATACTATGAATCAAACATCTATTGTCTTGATCATAATGCATTAGTATCCTAACATATTTTTAGTCTCATGCTTTTATCCACAAATTGTTTAGCATGGTCTAGAACAACATTAGGGGAAATTTGTGTGTGAAAATAAAAGAGTGGGATAATATTAGAATGAGGAGTGCTCACTAGGCAAAGAAGGCTAAGAAACTTGCCACAATACTTGCGAATTACAAATAGGACAGTGCCATGGCAAGAGCAGCAACGCTAAGCATAACTCTTTGTTTTTTTGAACGTGGGTCAAACATCATTGCCATCATGTTATGGGCCTTTAAA
>Ga0209208_10001536_pt1 | contig 32628 bp, 19 predicted proteins | sample S1TSphfallax_3_FD_187694 | JGI IMG/M metagenome (GOLD analysis project Ga0209208, IMG submission 187694) | Host-associated microbial communities from peat moss isolated from Minnesota, USA - S1T2_Fd - Sphagnum fallax MG (SPAdes) (version 2) | ecosystem: Host-associated > Plants > Peat moss >...
TTTGATTGTTTTTTTATTTCATTCATTGTTTTAAGTTATTTCACCTTACATAATTTCAAATATTTTGAATTATTTCATCTTAGTTATTTTAAATTATATTAAGTTGGTCCACTCTAGATTATTTTAGGGTATTGCACTCTAGGCTATTTTGAGTTTTGCCATCTTATGTTATTATTGGTTAATTCACCTTAAATATTATTTTAACTTATTTTAATTTAAGTTATTTTCAATTGTTATAAGTTATTGCACCCTATGTTATTATAAACAATTATACCATAAGCTATTATCAATTATTTTAGGCTATTCCATTGTATGTTATTTTAAGCTATTTTAGATTTTTTAATCATATCCTACTATTGATTTTTTTTAAAATCCCATCCTTAGCTATTATATAATAATTTATTTTAAGTTATATAACCTTAGGTTGTTATAAACTATAAATTATAATAATGTAAAATAGTTTAAAATAAAATAAAACAATCAATAATAACTTAAAATAAAATAACCAAAGATAAAATAACTAAAAATAACATAAGCTAGAAGTGAAAATAATTTAAAATATAATAATCTAAAATCAAAATCACCTAATAGAATCGGTTGAAATTGCCATATTAGGACAATAAGTTCCAAATTCCAATAGGTCCCCAAAATATATCAGGATTGTTCAAAAAATTCTACTTTCGTCTCTGACCTATGGCCAAATTTGGTTGATTCCTCTTGTGGATGATCGCCATTATGGCTACATCATAAAATTGGAAAAATAAAAAATAAAATAAAATAATATATATATCCGTGAATAGATAGTAATATTTATTCAGTGGTCTGTTTTTTTTTCCATTTGTATATTTTGGATTTAGGGTTTCGGTTCTCACTCGCAGGGGTCGCACACCAACAACGCCCCATCACTACTGCAGGGTGACGACAAAGCTTCTTCCGGAGACATGGCGATGGCAGTGGACAAAAACCAAGGGGATAGTCATCAGGAGTTGGAGATGGCGAATGGCGACAAGGAACAGGAGGAGGAGGGGGACGAGGATGAGTATATGCTGGATCTCACCAGTGCACAGCTGCACGATCTGGCGGATGTGGACTTGCCACCTTTTCTCAAGGAGCTTGACTTGACTGCCAATCGCTTGTCGCTTCTGGACGATCGCATCTCGCATATGTCTCAGCTCCAGGTTCGTATCCTGTAAAGGCCGACCCCGCCTCCTCCCAACCTTCTTCTTCTTCTTCTTCGTCGCCAAGTGTTTTTAGAAGCGATTGTATATCTTTTATTTTGGTGTAATGTTTTGTAATTGATTTTCTGGCTTTTATTAGAGCTTCATGTCTTGCACTTTAATACTGATGCCTGATGTTCCTGGCGGGAAGTATGCTGTGATGTTACTGGGCTCAATTCGAGCTCTACCATGAAGCTCTCATTTGGAGTTAATATTAGCATTTGGGTTTAGGGTTTTGCTTTTATACAAAGCAAGTTTTCGTGCATGCTCTAATTCTGCAGAGGAATTTTAAGGCAAAACCAGATATGGCTACTTGTTTGCTGCATGGGTGAAGCATCTGTTGTTCTCCTCAGCTCTTGATTGCCAATGTCCAGTTTCAGAAATTGAGCATGGCATACAACTGTAATGTATCTAGAACTCTAACTCCAAATTCCTCTCTCAGCATGTTGCTCCATCTCAGATTCTTTGAGTGTTGAACCCTATCAGGCTTCCTCAGCTGTTGATTATGGATACTCAGTTGGGAATTTCCCCCTACAATGGGTTGCTTCTGATCACATCCATTTTCCTGTACGGGACCCTTAAAGTCCATTTCACATGACCTTTTGTGTGTTGGTTGCTGATACCATCTGTACCCTGTGCAGAAACTGAGCATTCAGCAGAACCTGTTCGGTGATGATGCGGTGAATGTGCTAGCACAGTGGCCAGCCCTTTTTGGGATGCAGGTATGTTTTTTCCATTCTCTGTACCACTACTGCTATCAGGCTTGTTTACTGCATCCTTTTACTCCATGCAAATGCTCTCTCCTTTCTCCTCACATCATGCCAGGATGCTGAAGTTTGTCTTGCTTTGTAGGAACTGGTTCTACGAGACAACAAACTGTCAAAGATCCCCCCACTTAAGGATTTTGTGAATCTGAAAGTTTTGGACATCTCATTCAATGAGGTACTGTCTTTGGAAGGCATGTCAATTGTTACCTCAAGGCTCCAGGAGCTTTATGTCCAAAAAAATGAAGTGGCAAAAATAGAGGAGTTGGAACACCTGCAAAATCTTCGGGTGCTGGAGCTGGGCTCCAACAAGATACGGGTACACATCTCTCCAACAATTAGTGACACTTATTGGCTATACTTGCCGTGTATGATCTTGAGACAGATGAGAATCAGAGAGATAGCTGAGGATAGCAACGTATGTAGTGCTTGAGTAAATTGTCAATGATTTGTGGGGGTTTTGAATTGAACAGGTGATGGAGGGACTTGAACGGCTGACAGCATTACAAGAGCTGTGGTTGGGGCGAAACCGCATTCGAAATGTGGACTTGTGTGGGTTAACAGGACTAGTGAGGATCAGTATCCAAAGCAACCGACTTACATCCATGCGGGCATTTGAGGTCTCTCTATTTCTGTCTATCTGCATGCATGGCTCTCTCTCTGTCTCTCATGCATGTGTAATGCTGCCAAGCCCAAGTCTGGTAATTAGCAGATCTCCTGGGCTTTAGTTGAAACCATTAACTTTGTTAGTTTTTCATGAGCCAAAATTTTACTGATTTGTTGATTCTATTCCATGGAAACAAGCTTGACTTATTAAACAGGGCATGTCTTTAATAAATATTCAGTGGTTTCAAAGTGTAGATAGATAAGATTCAATGCAGTGAAACAGAGAGGAATGGGCTGCTAAATAGTCCAAGCTCATGAAGATCCCTAAACTTGTTTTTAGCTGATTGCAGCAGTCATGGGGAGTATTGAGGGGCACTTTGAAAGGCCTCCCTAACCTTCAGACTATAATGAGACTGAAATGTAGGTTGCAATGACCACTATTGAACAAGAGACAGATGCAGAGCAGGAAGGCAGAATCTCTATTCCCGTTGAAGGAGGCAAAGAGAAAATGTTCTCTCTTATGCAATTTCTAGGGTATTGCTTCCAAAGGAATGCCCTCAGCAAAAGCATCAAAGACTTGTCCAGAAACCTTGCATGCCAATTGAGTCTGGAGGCTGTCTAGCTTTACTGAGATAAATTGCACCCAAGTTAGGTTTCTGTGAAGAGTTTTTGATCCAGTTCAGCAGTAATCTTCAATCATTTGGGATTTTTTAAACTATGGTTGGCAGGAGTGTGTGAATCTAGAGGAGCTGTATTTGAGCCACAACTCTATTTCACAAATGGAGGGCCTGTCACCATTGCACAAGCTTCGTGTGTTGGACTTGGCATCAAACAAAATAACAGAAATTTGTGACATTGAAAACCTTACTAGGTTGCTTTTCTTACCTGCTCTCATTTTGAGTCTCTATCCAGACTTGCTCTGTCCAAACTGGAAATCTGGAAGTATTATGGTCTCTGTCCAGGATGCCTCTGTTTTGATTCTTTTCTTGTTTTGGAAGCAAGTAATTTCCTCACCTGTTGCTGTCACACAGTTTTATGAGTTATTGTCTAGACCATGGACTTGGCTGGCAAAGCTCAGTTGAGTTTTCACGAACTGTTCATATATCTTCTAATGGGATGGTGGTCTGTCAAGCAGGTTGGAAGATCTTTGGCTTAATGACAACAGTATTGCAACATTGGATGGCATTGAGAAGTTGCTTGAAGGGTGCATGGGTTGTCTCACAACCATCTACCTTGAGCGGAACCCTTGTGTAAGTACATGCCTTTTGGGTCTCTTTCTATGGTGCTGGAGACCTCAGTAAAGAAGGGTGCAATTCATTATGATAACTTTACATCATTTTCTCATTGAAAATTTAGCCTAATGTCATGTCTCTCAATGTATTTGCAGGAGCTGGATCCTAACTACATGCGCAGACTACGAGCTGCTCTGCCCAAGCTGCAGCAGTTAGATTCACATCTAGTGCTGCATTAGCAAGAAGCAACCTGTATAGAGGAAGACAATGGTGATTGTGCATCAATCTAAGTGCCAGGATATTTGATTGAATGAGGAACATGTTAGTGACATCAATTGGTAAGCTACAGAAGATAAGTGGAGACATTTTAGAACATAGGACAAACAAGTCCCAGTGAACAATTGTGCCTATGTTGGGCTGGACTAAATTGCACTTCACAATGTAGTCTGATTAATCTTGGTTGATTAGTCCCTGTTGAGAAGGATCCAGCTAGTAGACTAACTTTTTGTGAGAAGTAAAGTCAGATGTACTCAGGGTTTTTGACAAGTTCCAACGAGAGATGCACTTGTAGCTCAAAGAAGCTTAAACTGCAGATTACTAAACAGATACTTCACAAGGTCCTTAGTAGAGAAAATGAACATGGATGACTGTGGACTACTCTGTTGTCCCTTGTACAGTAGGGGGGTGTCTACTATAGCAGCTCAAATAAAGTTGCAGTTTCTTCAAATGCTCCATTGTATCTCTTTCTGAATTAATCTCTGAGCTACATATTATATTCTTCCAGAGCTATTTGCTTTTGGGTGAATTATTTCATACTTTTCTACACCCATTGTTGGGAGCTGATGAAGTTACTGGTAGTCATGGGAGGTCATCACTGCTACTTTGTGATTAAGTTGAAGGTCTGAACTCTCTTGGAAGGTTATGAGTTGTGACTAATAGTGTGCCCAATGGGACCAGTTAAATGCCCCTGTACAGTACTTTTTGGATGATGATTTGCAGAAACTACTTGGGGCTTGGAAGTGTGCACATGTTATCGGGGCCCTCCTAGAGCACCAGTAGCAGGAAATGACTGTTTCTCATTGGCCAATTACAATGATTCGCACAGGTGGCGAGAGTTAAATAGTCCCTCACTTTGCAGTCTTACCTTTTCAGGTTCATGGATGGGGATGGGGGAGAAACTAAACAGTGCACACTGGATGTGCTAAGTACTGATAGAGGGCTGTAGATGGGCATGCTCTTATGACTGCACTCATTGTTGTGTTACTTGCAAAGTGATGTGTGGAGATTTCACTCCAATCTCATATGTGTGTGTATTATATTCTTTCTCACAGCTCCAGTAGATGGTTCTGTGCATACTTGGTCGTCTAGATGATACGATGTCATGATCTTTCCATACAAGATCTGTTGCAAATACAGATTCGACACTTGATCTTAGCCAAAAGGCTGAGAAAGGTCTGTTGTGAATATAGAGTATAGATGTCCAGCACTGAGAAAGACCTGTTGAACTACGCACACAGGGTAACCTCTACAAAGTATTGAAGTCTTCCCAGAGAATGATTGGGATGTCTAAGTGACCCCGTTTTCAATTAGGGTTTGTTTTGGATGGTGTGGCATTGAATGCGAGCTTGAATACTAGTCATGCGAACTCAACTCATGTTTAGTCTGCATTCAGTTAGCAGCAAATTGAATGACACAATTCCACCACGAAGTCCTGGTACACAACAACCATGTGTGTAGGGTTCAGCAATTCATGAGTTTGATCCGACTTCAGATCCTCAAGTCAAGATTTGTGATCTGCTACATAGCCCCACAGTTTGTGCCCCTGCCATTAGCGTAGGCCAAATATGGTGACCAACACACCATGGGGAGAAGATGAGATTTCTTCAGAATTTGGTGTTCCCAATTGTGTTCCACATGGTTCCAGCATTTCTCACTAAGTGGTCAATAGTCATTTATTATGTTCCCAAGTTCCCAATGTGTTCCCAAATAGCACCACACTTTATCCCACATTCTTTGCACAAAATTTTCCTCCTGTAACGTATATAGCTAGCCAAAAGGAGGAGATCTGCGGTATGTAATTTTAAATATTGGCAGTGCCCCAAGTTTGATGACATTTTACTATGATAGGCCAAATAAAAGAAGCCCATCTCTGCAAAAAATAAATTTTAACTTTTTGGGTGCCCAGAACTAATTAATATGAATTACTCTAGAAATAATAGTACTATAATTAAATAAGACTACTGATCTAATTGTCTAGAATTACTGAGAGTCTATAGCTTCAAACCATTCATGACATTATGAAATTATCTTGTGCACCTTGGAAATGAATTTTCCAAGCTCAACTTCCTCACTTCCTTCTCCCAACTTACATGAAAATGAAAAGGCACATCAACTTTACCTTTACAAATATTTTCCCAAATACCTTTTCAAATCCTTGACCTTCTTTATCATTACTTCCAACTTTTTCTCACATACCCTTCAAAAACTTCCCTTTTCAAAGTGCAATTAAATATCACAAAATTAAGAATTAAGAATTAATAATTAATTTAACTATTAAAATTTTCAAAATATAATTATAAATTTACATTTATAAAGGTAATTTTTGAATTAATAAACCTCCACATTCTTTATAATTATTCTTACCTCTTTCTCGCATAAGCTTAGAAAGCTTCCCTTCCAAAGTGAAGTTAAACATAAACTTTCATATTGAAAATATACCATAAATAAAATTTAAGGATTAAATTAATTTTACCTCTAAATATGATTAAAAAATTAAGTCACATTTCTCATTTATTTGTACATTAAAAATGATGATGTTTTCATCTTTACATAACTATTTTTCTTTAAACACTTTAATGACATTACTATCTATGGTTATAGTTAACATAACCTTCTATATAACCTTGGATTAATCTACAACCTTTCTTTTCCCAATGGGGAGCTCTACAGGCATGTTACCTTGTAATTCATGCATGCTACCTTTCTTGCAGAATGGGTTATGGAATAATCTCTCTATGAAGGAAGGTAGTTTGATTTGTTTTGTTTTGTTTTGTAGTTATGAGATCCACCGAACCAGGATGCTTCAGATCGTGTTCTTGGTAGGCTTCTCGACAAGGAGGGGTGCATGGGCTTGGTTCCATGACGTTTGGACTTGCTGTGCAAAAGTTCTTGAATATTGAATGATTTCTTCACTGAAATTAAATCAAATCGTAGCTGAAAATTTCGGAGGAATTTGAATGTGCCTTTGGTGTTGTTGGAAAGATCTTGATGAGCAGGAATTTATATGTCTACCTTCCCTGAGAGAAATTCACAATACCTGGGAATTTGCACTTGTGGAGTTTCCAGCTACTTAGGCAAATCGATTGCCTCTCAAATTCTGCAGAGAGAGATCTTGCCCATTTTCAACCATTTTGCATGTCATCTCTGTCTTCTGTAGTGTATAGTGGCGTGATCTCTCTGCATCTCCCTGCAAATATCTGATAGTGTTATTGGTTTTGCAAACCCAAATCTCAGAAAGAATGAGGGTTAGTAATGGCTGGAGGTGTTAAGTTGCCAAGGTGGGCAGCATGACTAGTTTGGTGTGAAAGGGATGAGGGCGTCTGACAGCAGAGAACCCACTTGGTGTGCACCAAGCTTTCCAGCTGCACAATCACACTTTCCAACAAGTGTGACTGTTGCAACCATGCTGTTCCATGGAAGTAACCCACATGGGCATATACTCAAGGTGCTGCTTCAGCATTTCTTCCATAGCCTGTGAATTAAATTCCCTCAAAACATTGCAGCAACTTTGCTAGTGGCTGTTAAAGCAGTCGATAAAACCACTCCTGCATCCAAACATGAATTATGATGTGCTCTCAAGTGTACATATAACTGATGAAAGAAAATGAAGTGGTTATTGCATCGCCACTGACAGAGTCATTGTTGTTTGCTGATTGCCCCAGTAGACAACTCTATTGCAAACAATATCAGTGCTGTTCTGTGAAATCTTTTACTCCCATGCATGTCAACATGCTCTGGAATATTAACTTTCTAACATTCTACGATGCTGCTTGATTGGACAAGCTGGAGATTTGTAAGCTCCAGCGAATGCATGCCAAGGATGCTGCTCTTGAGCAATAGAAGAAGCACCTGTCGTAGGTGGAGGAATTGGCGCAGGAGCTTCTGCAATGGCACTTCCTTCTGCGATTGCGATCGATGCTGAAGAAGCCGAAGTTGGTACTGTCGTCGCCGCAACGACAACTGTGTTGGCCACAGGGACTACGGAATTATGAGAAGGAGACTTAGTACAGGACATTGCAATAGAGTGCAAATGTAGCTCATAGTGCAATCGACTGCAGCAAAAGGCTGCTCTAGAGATCGTATACATCGTGAATTGCAGAAGCAATCCAGTCGGCGTAAATCCTGGAGAGATGAGATGATAGCGCTTGCAGCTTGCTGAAGCCATTGTCGAACAAGCTCCGCAACGCTGGATGCAGAGCGTCTTCTCCCGCAGGCCTGGGAGGTGATGACATCGCTCGGATCTCGAGCTGCTGGTAATGACAGAACTGGATATTGAGCTCGTTCTTGAGCGGATTTTAGCACTGTAAATTCCCACTCACTCACGGAAAAAATGCCAGAATCACTGAAATCCTGGACACTACACAGAGAATCGCTGCAATTCTGGAAGAAGTGGAGAATTGCTGCGAGTATGAAGCTCAGAAATCCGAGAAGAAGCCAGAAACCAAAAAACGTCGTGAAGCCGACGACGTGGCTGCCGGCCGACAGTCCCGAACGGGTTCTTGACGTCTGTGAGCATGGTACTCTGCCAGCTGTCATCCTGTGTCGCGAGAAAAGGCCACGCCATTCGGCATGCTTTCCCGGAGGCCGAGGGAACAGGTCGAAAATCACGGAAGGGCCTGTACTCAGGGCATTTTCCCACGTAAAGCAGAGCTGGGATTTTGTCACTTTTTAGAAATAGTGATAGGCTGGCTGGTTGTACCTTCTGATGGTCAGAAGATCCCAGCAAGCGTGGCTTGGTACCTTTCACCGCCGAAGATCCCGCTTGCTGAAAACAGGTTTCTTCAGACAGGTAATGGAGCTGAAAATACAAAGGAAAAATCTAGGCAATGCTTTACGTATTAGTTTAAAATCCTAAACTAATACAAGCTAGCCTATTTTTAAACCCTAATCTATATTAAATGTCTCTAGATCACATAACTTTTTTCTTTTTTCTCCTTTCTTTTTTGGGGGGGTCATTGGCATGTGGTTTCATATAATTCCCTGTCTAGAGTTTTCAAAATTGTAGCTGCCACCTTGAATGGCCTCTTGTCACCTTCGAAGACCCCTATTATTATATATCCTATTCAAATCCAAAAAAAAAACTTATCTCAAACCCCTCATTAAATCTAATTTTTAAACCCTGAAAAAATTCGTATGTCAGAACTTTTAAAAAATTTATTTCAGACCCAAAAATGTATTCCACAAGGCCAAAAAGTAGACTCACCAAAAACTTTTTTTTCTTTTTAAAGTTCAACTCTAGAACTTGCAAGTCTACCTGACCAAAAAACTGGACTCACCTAAAAACAAAGACAGGTTACACTTTTTGGACTTGACTGGTCCGCAAGTCTAGGAATTACTTTTTTTTTGTTGTATTCCTATCCCATAGCTACGTACTAGTCTCGCATGGCTTACAACATCTCTCCCTTAACTCTTCACACTTATGCCACATGGAGCATTAAGGTTTATATGTTATTAATTCACTTCGCTTTATGGAGTGTTGTTGATAGCAATGAAGTGGATCCTGATACCATCGATCGTGTCATCCACCTTGCATGGAAATCTAAGGATTCCAAAGCTCATGCTAATATCCTTCTCCATTGTGAAGAAAAGCAATAATTAATTTCTCTCATATCTATTATCACATCCAAAGCCATGTGAGATAGATTAAAACAACTTTACCAACACTCAAACAAATCCTCTCAAGTGAATCTATATAAGAAATTATGTCAATTATCTATTGTTAGATTTCGATGATGTTGTTGGTTTTTTTTAATCTTGACAGTCCACCTTTGAAGAAGTTGCTATAGCTAGTTGCACTTTTGCTAACCCTTAACAAGTAAATTTGCTTTTATTAGTCTTACCAGACTCCTAGATTGCTTTTGTTATTACAAAAGACATCATTGTTAATTTCACATTTACTTAATTGCTCTCAAATATTTTACAACAATATATTATAAACATTTCCAAAGTAGAACACCCAAAATACAATGCATTTTATGTCAAATAGATATTTCCTAAACCAATTTATAATAATTCCCAAAACAAATTTAAGAAATCCACTACATTTGACTACAACAAAAGGTGTCCCTTTATGTTAAATGATTTTACTAAATTTTGAGTGAATTCACTAGTCACAATGAACGGGACCTAGTGAGGATGTATTGGATTCACTAATTTAGTGAATGAGGACTAATGAACTACACTCACATTTTATAATAATCTTTGGAAATCCTTTTTCTTCACAATCAATAGTATGTCATTATTACTAAGAAATGGGCCATAAGGTTCCAGAATGTTATAAAAAGAAAAGAGATACATTTTATCAAAAGCAACATGGGAATCATGACACCTTTAAGGACCCCTTGTATTTATTCAAAGTAATCTCAAAACCTCAACATCATTCCCACCAATGGTTCCTTAATGAACCCTTGTATTTATTCACAATAATCTCAAAACCTCAACATCACTCCCACCAATGGTTCTTTAATGACCCCTTGTATTTATTCACAATAATCTCAAAACCTCAACATCATTCCCACCAATGGTTCCTTAATTCTGATGTTAATCAACATATGTCACCTCTCACAAATATTTCTAGAAACTACAATTTACTTGACAGTCCTAAAACAATATTTTTGGGGGATAATAGTTCTTACCAAGCTTTGGGTTATGGGTCTATCCTCATACAAACTTCATATAGTCAAACTTTAATAATTCATAATGTCTTATATGTACCTGGCCTAGCCCAAAATCTTTTGTCAATTCCACAAACTACCATAACAAGCAAAACTATTGTCACTTTTACAAATTCACAATGTATTATCACCACCACTTCACCTTTTCATCACCAAAATGTTATTAGAATAGATAAGGAAGGAAAAAATTTCCCTCCAAACTTTGGTATAAAACTAGATGCTTGAAAATTAGTTGCTTCTTCTTTTCCTCAACTTGACTTTGTAGAATAAAGTAACATAATTGCATGCGCCATCTTAATATACGATCCTTAAATATTATGCACATTTATAATATGGTCCATGGGTTACCTCATTTAAAATTGTGTCTTCCCATTTGTGAAAGTTGCATTTTTGGTAAACTATTTCAATTTCCATATCCAACTACACTAGTCACTAGAGCCATTATTCCTTTAAATTTAATTCATATTGATCTATGTGGGCCCATGGGCACCCCTTCCTTTAATGGTGCATTATATATTTTTATATTTGCCGATGATTATTCTAGGTACACCCACATTTATTTCCTCCACAAAAAATTTGAAGCACTCACATATTTTATTAAGTATAAAACTCTAGTTGAAAATCAAACCAATAAACCTATACTTATTTTACGTTTTGATAATGGGGGCGAATTTACTTATAATCAATTTAATAAGTTTTGGCCCAATAATGGTCATTGATTTACAAATTCATACAATCTAGCCCAAAATGGTGTTTTCAAACATAAAAATCGAACCTAAGTTGAATATGCTTGAAACTACTACACTCATTAAATTTTTATAGACTAAAGGATTACATACATCATGTTATATTCAAAATTGTTCTTATACATTAGCCTTAAAAAATAATACATCCATTGAATTATGGACCAACCTAAAACCCAGTTTCAATCATTTTAATTTTTTTTGTTGTCAAGCCTATTTTCACATACTTGATGAAAAATGAAAAAAATTAAAACCCAAAACAAAAAAAATGTATATTAGGTATGATGAACACTTGGGAATTTAACATTATAATTTTTATTACCTACACACTTGGGAAACACTTGCAAAATATTTTATAGTCATGATGTTTTTTCATAAGATGTTTTAATTTTTGGGGGTGTACATGTTTTCCTTGAATTTAGTTTGCCACTAGATGGTTATTATTTGGTGACTAACCTTTTATTTCCACTAGCTTCACCAACTCTAACATCAATACAACAACCAAGTTAACCATTTGACCATGCACCAAAATTGCTTCTCATTGGTGAAACAACCCCACCCAACCTTCTTTTAGACCCATCTACACCTCAACCGGTCCCACCTTCAAGTACTCATTTCTCTCAATGACCACCACCCCAAATTAAATCACCATTGATTTCCTTCACACATCATTTTCAACAATCCCAAGAATCCAATGTCCCTACTATGCAAACTTCTCAACACAAAAACAAAGGTCAATGGGCCTTTTAAAATATTCATGAAAACAATTCCTTTCTTTATTGACGCACCCCCAAACTCCTTGAAAGATTAAAGTGTGAGTCCCAAAATGAAAACAATGGAAGAAAAAATAATTGAGTCACGTTTTTTAACTCGTAGCACTTCCGGGGTGGGGGGCTATGTTAAAGCTCCAAGATGGGGACTAGAATGAATGACACGTGTGTCAATTATTCATATCAATTTGCACAAACCAAACAACAAGTTGGTTAGTGCATAGTTGGAACATTTTTCATGCACAGACGAATCATGGGCATACATAGACTCACAAGACTAACCACGGCCTAGACTTGGGGGAAACCATCACCTTCCCCCTTATAGTATTCTTTTTGACAAGCCATGGGGGCTACATCCAAATGGGGTTTTTCCTTGGGATTCCCAAGTTGAGAGTCCCCTAATTCCCAAAATTGTGATTCCCGCCACTTTGGACACCCATAACTTCTTGTGCATACCTCAAATTAAGGTGAAGTTTCAAGAAAAATTGTAGCCTTCATCAAGATTTTTCCAACAATATGTGGCATGCTTCTTGCATGTGCGTAATTCAGGGTGATTCCGACTTTTAATGATTGGGAGTCAATATGACACTTTGAATCCTAGCATTTTTTTCAACCATAACTTGTGTTTTAAATATTCTAATGGATAATGCAAACCCATTTTAAACATCTATGTCTTAAGAGCTTTTCAATGGTACAAGGAAGTTTTGAATCCAATGATTTTTGACCCCTCAAACCATTCTTTGAAGATGCAAGGGATTGACTTGAGAATGTGTGGGCTCACTCCTTCACACTCTCCCACACTCTCAAGAATGTGAATGTGAATCCTAGGTTACACTCCTAGCCCACACCTTTCCATGCCCTTACCTTGGTCGCAAGCCCAAGGCTAAGGTTGTGACACTTATGTTTTCATGACATAAATTAATAAACCCATTTTTGTCAATGCTACACTTTCATGTGACAAATCGACCAATTGATGATTAGCTGTGGAAAGTGATATAATTCATTAACCCAAAATAAAACATGCATTTTGGTCGACCCTTTACCAGAACAATCCATTATTAAAACAAAATGGTTGTTCTATCAAAAATATAAATCCGATGAATCCTTGGCCCACTACAAAAGGTGGTTTGTAACTCATGATTTCATTCCACAAAAAGGTGTCAACTATGTTGAAACCTTTTCGCCAATGCTAAAAATGACCTCCTTATGGATTTTATTTTCATTTGCCACATTGTATGATTATCACATACACTAAAGGGACGTAGCTATTGCATTTTTAAATGGTGTTTTACAAAAGGAAACCTATATTTCCTAACTCAAGAGTTTTATTGCAATTGGGATCAAAACAAATGTGTGCCACTTGTTCAAATCCCTCTACAACTTTAAACAAGCCCCATGTGTTTGGTACAAATTTTTTAACAACTACCTTTCAAGTCAAGGTTTTATCAAATGCCTCTTTAATACAAATGTGTATTTTAAAAAGAGTGCAAGTTCAGACATAAGAGCCAAAAACCATGTTGGATAGTGGTGAAAACTTTGAACTTTTTAACAAATTTTTTTGACATTTTAAAGTTATGTTGATCATTCCAAGTTGTGCTAAATGACTTATATGAATGTTGAAGAATTCAAATTAAAAATTCAATAAATTAAATTTTGGGTTTTGGTTTTAGTAGAGGACATTTGAACTTAAACATGTGCTACATTAGAGTATGGTTAATTTTACAAAGGACTAGGTAAAGGACTATTGTAATAACATATTTTTAATGGTAAAAAAATTTAGATGATAGTAACCTTTCACCCACGCACAAAAAACACTCAAAATTTAAAAGACATGGAATTTGAAATTCTTAGAAATTCAAAGTATTTTTCAAATTTTTAAATTTTCAAGAGTCCCTTGCCACATGTAGATGGGGTGTAATGTGCATGACATAGAAAAAAAACTTGTAGTTCATGATACAAGAAACAAAAAACTAAATTAATTAGCATATTTTGGTATGATTCAAAATTATGATAAAATTTCAAAATGAAATGCAAAATCTAGCAAAATTTACTCAATTAAAAAATTCATATATATTCAACAATGATTAACACAAAACATGTGATCTATTGGGGCAACTATATGTATTTTTAATAACAAGTTGCAAAAGATTTCATTTAAAAATTCTTTCATATGAAAAAATGAAAAATGACTAAAAAGGAATCATGGTCCTTGTGTAAAGTAATCCCATTGGCTCCTTTGTGTGCTCCCGCATCCCAAAATCTACCAAAGCATTCATCATTCTTGGTCCTATATTGATGACCTTATCCTCATATTAAATGATCTACAATATGTTTTTGAAAATAAACATTCTTTTTTTAACATTTTTCCATGACTAATAGTCAAATCATGGATATAGTCTTGGCATCCAAGTTAAAAGGGATCACACTACTTGAACTTTGCTCTTGTCTTAAAACAAGTACATTTTTGACTTGTTAATTAAGTTCACTATGGAAAATTGCAATCTTATTACTGTCCCACTTGAAGCTAGAGTTCGATATTCAAAAGATTAAAATGCAAATTTCACATTTGAACAAACTATTTTTATGGCCACTATTTCCTATTCCAATGTTCTTGGAAGCCTCCAATATTTGGTCACATGCACACAACTTGATTTAACTTTTTCTATAAATCATTAATTCAATTTATGGCGAATCTTGCACCCATCCATTGGGTTGCTTTCAAATGGATTATGAAATACTTAAAAAAGACTAATCATATTGACATTTTTTATTGTGGCTATGATTTGTTGATTCCTATAACACAACTCCAAGGTTGGAGTGATGTAGATTGGGTTGGTGATCTAGACACAAAAAAATTTACATTTGATTACTTCTTTTAATTGGACCACATTTTTATATCTTGGCACATCAATAAACAACATGTAGTTTTAACTTCTATTGAAGTTGAATATATTGTTGTTGCTATTGCAACAAATGAGCTCCTTTGGCTACAAGCTTTATTGACTGAATTTGGATATATAATTCAACTACTTAACACTCTTTATTGCGGTATTTGGTCATGTATTGGTGTAACCAAAAATCCCAAATTTCATGATAGGTCCAAGCACATTTAATATCACTTCTTGCATGAGAAAGTGGATAGTTAGATCCTTCAATTACAATTTACAACTACTATTCACATGTGGGTTGACATCTTAACCAAGGTTTTGCCCAAGCCCAAACATCAAAGCATGTGTTGATATTCATGGACTTATAGGCTTCAATGATTTATTGTGGGGAGATTTTGTAAGCATGATCAAATCATGAAGTGATGTAGCTAAAGAGGGGGTGTAATAATTCATTTTAATTAGTTAGTTAGTTTAATTAGCTAGCATCACATGATATGTAGAAACTTCTCTCTTCCTTAGATATAAATAATCTTGTAAATTTATTCAATATATGTGAAATACATTTTCTTTCATTCATAATCAAATAGTTTTTCCACCTTGTTATTTTTTCTTATTGTTCCACATGTTTTTTGCTTCACCTTGCTATTTTGTTTTGTCACCACAACTTATTGTTTCACCTTGTTACTACATCTTGTTGTCATGCCTTGTCATTTCACCTTGTTATTAAACCTTACCATATGACCTCAAGTTGTTCTGCCTTGCTACATTGCCTTCTTTTTGTGACTTGCTAATTCAACTTGTTGTTAAGCCTTGTTATTGAACCTTATTACGTCACCTTGTAGTTGTGCCTTGCTACTCCACCTTGTTTTATTGCATTGCTCCTTACTATGTTCACCTTGTTGTGTTGCCTTGTTGCATTGCCTTGATGCTCCACCTTGAGGTACTTTTCTGGCCCTTATTACTTCACCTTGCTTGATGTTTCCCTTGTTATTTTGCCTTGTTTGTTGTTTTGTGCTTTGGTTTTGCTAGACTAATATATATTCCCCCCATTCCCACCCCAATTTTTTTGGGCAATTCTTAGAATGGAATGGTGAACTTCAAGTTTTCCTTTCCAAGCTCAATTTCTCACATTGAAAAAAAAAACATTTAAAAAATTATTGCTTGGATTTTTTTTCATTTTGTGTATATGTTTTGTTTGTTATTCTTGCATTGTTGTTTTTTCCTTTCTTTGTTCCTTGTTGACCATTGGTATATGTTGTGAGTTGTGTAGGGGTTTTTAACTATTGGAAAAAAAGTTGCATGCTTTACATTCATTATGCATTTGCATTTATTCCATAATGCATAGAAATGAGAATTTTTGTGAAGGATTGTGAATGTTTTGAGCTCTATTTGTTTTGCTTTAGGCAGTTCATTAAGTTAAAATATTATAACATAAACCCTTTTGTGAAACATATTTAGCCTTGGCCTTTCCATCCCATTGAAAATCTCTTGGAAAAAGTGTTTTGTTTAGAGATGGAATAATAAAGTCAAATTGAAAATGTAACAAGAATTTAAAATGAGTTTTGTAATTTTTTTCCCAATGAAGTTTCCATGTAAGAGGAACCTCTAGAAGAGACTTTAGAAAAAAAAAACTTAGTTCACAAATAAAAAATTAATTCTATTCATGAAATGATGCAAGGGAATCTTGAGAAATTTTATGCTCAAAGAGTTTTTTCAAGACCTCATAACATATCTCCATTATGTTGGGCTTCTTGTTGTGTAAATGATAAAAAGGAAGTGGATGGAAAAGTGCCTCAAATTATGTGTTGCATGTTTTGTTACAATAACCTAATTGATGCATCTAGTTTGGTAAGAACTCAAGCAATGAAAGGAATAATATTAAATCATAAACCAATGAAATAAAAACCTTGACAAAACATGTGGATGTAAACCATGTTGTGATTGTAATTTGTTTTGAGAAGGAAGTAAATAGTCCTATGAAGGGGGTATAAGAAAGACAAATAGCAAAAACAAGACCTAATGTGTCTTCTCATGCAATATTAAAAAAAGTTAATGTAAAAGATCATTTTAAAAGGGAATTTGTGCAAAAACAATAATTTTTACAAGACCTTGGCCTTTTGGTTATCAAAAATACCTACCTATTCAATTTGTGAAAAATACATGGTTGAAGTGTTTTGTTAAGGAGTTATGTTTCCTTCAATAAAGGTTTTTTCACAAGAAGTGTTGTCTATTTGGTGGAGAAGATGAAATAAGAATAAGTTTTGCCAAAACTTATAAAATGTTATTTCACCACAAGTTTTGACTTATGGATGTCAATAAAAGCACATGACATTTTTGCCTTGGTGATAAAGTTATTGGGGGTTGATTGGCAACCAAAACATATCACAATAGGTTTGTTTCACACAAGTGAAACTACAAGACAAGTTTTGGCAAAAAATGTAATTACATTATTAGATGAATATGGATTTTTAAAAAAAATTGTTGTTTATGTTAAAGATGAAGGGGCAAACTTGAATCTATCGACAATGACACTAAAGTTTGTGGTTAGTTGTGAAATTCTTAGTTTGGATGATAGTTTTTAAGGTACATGCTTGGAGCATGTGTTTTCCAAAGCATGCCAATATGGGACAACAAAGGAACAAAAACTTGAATTATGTGTCCATAAGGTTGTTCAATCAAATGTGCAAAAATGCATAACATGGCCCAAAAAATCTAGAAAAGGTAGACAAAATGGAACAAAACTTGTATGGATTTTGGAATTTTCCCAAGAAAGTTGAACACTATAGTTCATATAAGGTAAATTATTTTTTTGTTAATTTTTTTGTCAATTTTCATTTCAACTTTTTTTATAGTTTTTTTCATAGTTTTAAACTTATTTGAATGTTATTTTGTTCCAAGAAGCCTTATTATTTTAGAGGGCAACTATCCTTTGCTACTACAAATAGATTACATAGTTCAAGTTTCTAGCCAAGTTTCACCTCTTTTTGCTTGGCATATTTGCCAAAAAAATGTTGATTGTTTGTTTCTAGTTGTGATTCCTTGTGTTTTAAACTAGTTTGGTGCTCATTGGTTACTTAGTGGTGTTTTAAATTTTATTGTATGAATAAGTTTGAAAATGAAGGAAGAAGTTGAAATTGCACCAACCCTAAACAATCTTATGGATGATGACTGTAGAATTATTCTTGAATTTTTTTCTTCTTATATTTAACATCAAAATGGAAGTAATGTGTTGTGTATTGCATTATTTCCTTTCAATTTAAAAAAAATGAAAAAAGGTTCACAACATGTTTTCTTTAATGCTAGATCCAAGATTTAAATTTTTTTATTTGTCATCTTTAGTGGTCATGAATAAAGTTATTCCATTGTTGAGGAGTATGATAAAAAATCATTATATCTTATGCTTGTGAAATTTTATCATCACTTGCATCCATTGGTAAATAATGGAAGTGTTTTTGCAAAAGAAAAGGACAATACAAGCCCATCCCATTCAATGTTAGGTGAATGCATAGTGAAATGGGGAGATGTTTTGTGAATGTGAAAAATATAGTCCTTTGCAATGGTGGCAAAACATGACTTCATGTTCTTTATAGTCGGTTTTTTTCCTTGTTAATTATTAGGTGTTGTGGGGTAGAAACTCAAAGAATCTTTTCTTTAAGTAATATACTAACCAATCTTAAAGGATGCCAATTACAATTAGAGAATTTTAAAAACTTAATATTTATTAACAAAAATTGGCTTAATGATCCAAGAATTGGTTGCAAAACATCTTCTAATTTAGTAGAGTTCATTGAAACAAATGTAGATTTAGAAAAGGAGTTGAAAGAATTTGAGAGTGAATTTGAAAAGGAGGAAATTGTGGACATGTGAAAGTTTGAATAAACTTGATTTCCCCATTTTTCATCTTTTCTTGGTTAATAATTTTGATTTTTTTTTTGAATTACAAAAGAGATATCTCGATTTATTTTATTTTTGGATAATTGAGTTCTAGGAACCACTTTGAGAACTATTGGTTAATAAATTTGTGAAAATTGGACAATGCAAAAATTGGGCAAGGGGTTTGTGTTTTGATTTTTCACTAGTTTTCTTTAGAAAAAGTTTAATTAAAAAAAATACTCATATAGTTCATTAAAACTAGGTTAATGATTGGAATCAACAAATTTTTATGGGAAAATGAGTACTACCCAACATTAGTAATGACTAAGCCACATGTATCCACTACCAAGTGCCCCACTTACTTACATACTTATGATATTTATTTCTCGTTCACACATGCCAATAGTGCAATTAGTAGTTGTCACAATGACTATTGTAGTTCAAACTTACATAGATGGAATTTATAAATAGTTATGGCGGCATGCCAATGTGGCACTTCTATTTCTTTTGCTATTGACAATGATAAGGTTGTCATAACTTATTTCAGGTTTATAAAAGATTTTTTAAAGATGAAGATTCAAAGTCTTAATGACAATGTTCAATTATCAACCTTAAAACAAGGCACATAAACTACCAACCATCATCAAACTATTAGCAACAAAATTTTGCAATGGCTTAAACCCTAAACCCTTAAACTTTAGTGCCGTTCAACATTGCCATCTCACGACTAATAATAACAAGCATAAATGCAAAGTATCTTTTGCTGTTATCATGTTATCATGCTTTTCCTACTTGTGAATATGAGCTAGAGAATAGGTATTGTGAATGATGATAAGAGGCAAAGGTTAGTAGGTATGCTTAAGAAAAAAAAGAAGTAAATGTTGCTTCTCCACTAGGGTAGATTAGCCCATCATCAATTGCCTACCTATGATCGAACACCTATTTATATCTTCATCATATGTGCTTCATTTTGAGTGATTTAAAATGTTATGGGAGTGCTACCTCAAGTTTTAGAAATCATCTTTGATGTGCAAAGGAAAAGGAATAATGAAAAAATAACAAGAAGAAAAATAAGTTTTCCAACTTAGTAACTAGTTGGACCCTTTTGGGATCTAGAGCGGAGGTAAGCCTAATGTCCAATGTTATGAATGGTAGGCTTGAAGGGTATTGGATGCTAAACCTAAATCATTACTGTTGTGATAACATGGTGACTATCGTAATTGAACTTGTTGAATTATTTTTCCTATCAATGTAATTAAAGATTGTCGATATAAGTATATGGCAAGATCATTCAAGCGTTGTGAAAGGTGGTTGAAATGATGCCACATGGTGTTCTAAAATTGTAGATTGCATTTTAAACCTTCAAGCCTACCTTCACGAAACATGTTTTTTTTCCTTTTTTTCTTCTCTTTGGACCCCTCCTACTTTCAAACCTCATAACTTTCTTATTTTGCATTCATTTTAAATGATTTAAAATGCTATAGGAATGCCACCTGAAGTTCTACAAATCATCTTAGAAATCTAATAGAAAAAGAGCAACATACAAGGAATTTTTTTGATATTCGAGGACCAGCCTTTGTAGTGTTCAGTGGTTTTGTTTTTGGAGTTCTTGACCCCTTTATTTTGGGGGGCCGTAACTTTCTCATTTTTAATCCATTTTCAACAATTTTTAGTATGTCAGATGCACCAAAAGGAGGGGTTCAAATTTTGTTTCAACACCAAAAGTAACAAAGGCCTCCCCTTGGATCTGACCTGCCATGAGTGCTGAAATGTTTGGTCACCCGCCAGTCTATCCTACAAGTAAACAAGAATGAACCACTTATTTTTACTGGACACTTTGAGGACTGATATACATAAAAATAATTAAATAATTGTTGAATATTTTATTAAAATTTGAATGATTTTGTCAAAATCTTAGGAAAAAATTTGTTAAAATTTTGACATTAAATTGTTGAACTTGTTGCTATGCTGTTGTAGTTCAAAATACAAAGTCAAGATGAAAGGTCAATTGTCAACCTATTGACTTAACATTAAACCCTAAACCCTAAATTTGAACCTTGTCTAATTTAAAACCATGTTAGATTACATTTACATTTTGCCTATCTCAAACTAATAACTTGCCAGGTTCTTGATTTCAAAAGAAACCTTTGGTCCTAGTTCTAAACTTCTATTTTATAATTTTGTTTATTTACTTATTTTCTTATAGAACCTCCAATCCAAGCTTGAGGATAGGTTTTTTGAATTTCTAAAACCTTTGGTTCTTGTCGTTTTCACAATGAATTTAGAATCAGTCCATTTAAGACCAAATCTAATTCCATCTCCATTACACACAACTAAACAATTTAAAAAATTTGATGTAACATTAATTTATTCAACTAATGTACAAAGTTCAAGATAGAGACAGTAGCAAATTATGTAAAACCAATCAAATACAATAACTTACTTACAATCCAAGGTTGGGCTTTATACTTTTTTAGCATAAAGTTGTACTTCTCTACCTAGAGAACCTTTTAAAACAGGGTAGCACCCTTGATTCAAATTCAAAACTTGACCATCTTGGATTTCCAAGAAGACTCAAGAGAGAGAAAATGAGATTTGAATATATCTTGGATTTCCAAGAAGAAAATCATGTCCAAATTGTAGACAGCATGGGCAGTTCCTAATTTGCAACAAGTTTGTAGTTTGTACCTATTTGATGATTTCTAACAAAAAGAATTCTGCATTGGGCCTGTACTGCGGGGCCTTGCACCCTGCACAGGAGCATTTCAGAATTAAAAACCCCACCCCCCAGGTCATTATGCACACAGATTGAGTTTGATTAGAGTTTAGTGTTAGTGACCAGGCCTTAATTGATTGGTATAGATAGAATACTCGGAATTTGCAGATATGAAAATTGCAAAAGACACAAAAGAAATTGCTCACCATAGTTGAAAGTCCGAATGGGTGAAAGAAAAAAAGTCACCAAATTGAAGACTGAATCTAAATACACCCACAAAACAGCTCATTGGACATATGAAAACACCTACACCTTGTAGGTGATGGGTATCAATGTTTCTTGCAAAGGGCTGATCTGCTCCTCTACGCGCTTTGCAGCCTTGAGACGAAGTTGGATGAGCTGCTTCTTGCGCTCATAAAACACCTTGGACTTGGCCTTACGGTTTTCCTCCAATTCCTACATACAAATGAATATAAAAAGGTTATCACAAATTTCAAGCAAAATCCTGAGCACTCTGCTTACAGCCAGTCTTGAGTGATATCCAGTCACAACCATTGCTCTGTAACCAGGTATACAACCCCAAGACCAATTGACTAACCAGGGATTCATCATCGAATTTGAACTGCACAACCTGGCCTTCCAACAACCAAATATCTTCTTCACCTCACACAGATCAACAGAGGTACAAATCAACATACCTTGATGGTGTCATAATGATGCCAGCCAACTTCGGTGGACAAACGGCCCAACAAACAGAACTTATGCCCTGGCTGCAACCTCAATACCCTGTATAATACACCCACCAAAACAAGGGGTTCCCAATGTTGACAACATTGTTAGAAATGGAGATCAAAATCAATAACACAAAACAATAAAGATCGAGCAAGGCTTTAAGGATCCCAATTACACCTGGACAACTCATTCATTATGAAGTGATGGCATGTCTGCAGCAAAAGGGTAACTACAACTATGTATCTATGAAATTCCAGAGAACTCTCCACATGTTTTTGAAGATAATATGACTATGAGTGCAGTCAAGAGCGATGCACTCAAAAGGAACCAATGCTCAGCAACAGCAGGAACTCACTTCAGTGCATCTGGAATCACCATTCTCTTCATTTTATCATATGGTGCAGGAATACCCTCAAAAGCCTTCAGTCGCTCCAATGCAGCTGCTCCCCGCTTTGTCTTGTGTGGAATCATTCTGCAAGCAACACAACAACAACACAAAAATATCACATCAAAAGCAGAGTAGTCCAACACACAAAGCTTAACTTCAAACAGGATGCAAGTCCACCAAAATCTACAAAGTGCTGTGCAGATTCCAAATCTCCAGAATAACACAGGATGCAAGTCCTTGAAGTATCTATGAAACTGCAGAGAAATCTCCACAATAACAACAATGTGAAGATAACATGAGAATGACTGCAATTGTGATCTTAAGAGCATCACACACATAGTGCCAGACCATCAGCTTCATCAGGGCGTTGGCAGAGAGTCCACAAACACCAAAACACATGCATCAATCCATGTATCTGCATGCTCCTTGTGCAAGGAAATCTCCCTTCCAATAATGGCAATCCAGAAAAATCTTGATATGAAATACAATCCTCAATTAGGGTTTGTAGGTATCCTCCTCCTCCTCCTCACTCCAGGAGCAAACTTGTATAAACGAAAAAGCTCTCTCTTCCTGAAAGGAATCCTGAGAAAAACTACTCACCCTCTGATGGTTCTCCACAGAATACGTGCTGGTGCACGGAAATGAATAGGACCCTTGCTGGGCTTGGTGTTCATCCTCTTCCTCAAGAACCGCAAGTACTTCATCTTTTGCCTAACGAGGCCGCCTGACAAACAGATCTCCTCGCATCGCACTACCACCTGTGTCCCACACCGAACTCTCTCTCTCTCAAGTCCAGACACAAACAAACAGGGGAACGAAGACCTTCTCTAGTGCACAAAACAACAACCACATCGTGAAAGGAAGAAAACTCAGAATGAATTGCCGCAAGGGAAGGAGGAGAAGTAGCAGCAAGAGGAGGAGGAAGAGGAAGAGACACACAAGGAAGAAGGCGATGGAAAAAAAAACCAAAAGACGTACCACACGCTGGCCATTGAGAAGCTCCTTGGAAAGGATCGATGCCAAACGCCCCAGCATGTGATGGCGGGCATCTACCACCACCACCTTAGCACACAGACCGGATCCCGTCACCATTTCTTCGCGTCACAAGCGCTTGCTTGCTTGCTAGCTGCCTGTCCCTCTTCTTCTTCTGCAGCTGGCGACGATGGCGATGATGATGCCGCGAGAAGAAGGCGACGACGATCATCATCATAATCGTCTCCTTCTCGCCGCCTTTGTTGTGGCTCCCCGAATCCTCGGTTCCCAACCCTAGTCGCCGAACGTCGCTCGGACCTGATCATTCTCCCGCGAAGATCGCGATCAATCCTGTTGTTTCTCCACCGAACCTCGTGTCCCGTGTCATCATCCTCGTTTGCATCTATGCGTTTTCCATTAGAGCTGTGCCAGTGACAGTGGGAAGCTTTTGCCACACAAGCAAGCAAGCAAAGGGAGCAAGCAATCGACGAACAACGCTCGCAGGTAAAAACCAGCACCGACCGCTCAAGACAGTAGTAGTGTGAGCGCGGGGGCAGAGAGACGAGAAAGGGATCTGTGAGAGTGTGTGTGAGTTTTCTTCTTCTTTTTCCGTTGGTTTGTTTCTGTTTTCTCCTTGCCTGCGTGCGCGCGCCACGCGAGAGGACCTAGCGTTACTGCGTTTTGTTCTAGCTCTCTCTCGGGGCTTGTCTCTCTCGTTCTCGCTTGTGTTCTCGCTTTGTTCCCGCTTTGTTTGCGCCGTTCCTTGCAGCACTAGTTGTTTTTTGTGTCCTGCTTTGTTGTTTTTTCTGGTCTCGTATTTCGGCTTCTGAGTAGTTCTGACTTTGTCTCTGTTTTCTTTCTTTCTTTCTGCCGAGGTTGTATGACTAGTGCGCTGCTCCTTGGTCGCTCTGTTTTTTTCTCTTGCAGTAATAGGAGTTTCTATCGTCTCTTTCTTGTCCCGTGTATCGCGTTTTGAAACCTTCCAGGGCTCGTCTTTCGGTCTCTTGCTTGCTTTGTTGCGCCATCGCTCGCACGGAAGAAGGAGCTTGCCTGTGGAATCTATCATCGTTTACGACCCGGCAGCAGTGAAAACTCCTTCGGTGTTTCGCGCTGCGACGTTGCGGTTTCCCGGAGTGTGAGGAGGAGCGTCAGTAGTTCCTGAAGTGTGGAGAAATGGATCCGTTTGGACCACCGCGGAAGAGGCCCAGACCGGAGACGGTGCCTTACAATGGCGTCAATGGCCATGGACCAGCAGCAGGCCAAGCAGGTGACCCTGATTGTAAGCTCCTCCTCTCATTGCACCGCGGTCGTGATCTTCTTTACGTCCTTTTCGTTGCATACTATTTTGGCTCTACAGTCTGGGCAAACTTCTTCTCCATGTAGCTGGTTCCAATGGTGGAAAACAACATGGTAATGTTTCTAGTGTTCTAGGTCCTGCTGTGATTGTGAAGAGAAAGACAAACAAATAGGGAAGACAAAGTTTGGATATCAGAGACGGACATGATAATGTGGCTGTTGTTAGATTCTTCCTCTGCTCATAATCTCTTGAAGAGTGGAGAACTGCAGTCTGCATATTGAGGAATGAATAAGGCACCAACCAGACCTAGGGTTGTTTTCATTGGAGTTGGGAAAGCATGCTCCTCCTAGCTAGGAGATCGAAAGAATCTACTAGGGTAGAGTTGAGACTCATCAGTTCAGTTGCAGACATGCTGCACAATAGCAACTCCATTGCTGTAAGATTCCTGAACACTACTGATCATAACAAGCTGCTTCTGCTTCTGAGTTTTGTGTAGACAAGCAGGATGGCTCTGGAAACAGGACAAAGCCTTGCACAAAGTTTTTCAGGTATCATAAACATTGACCAACCTTGTTCCATTGCTTGTCATTGTTCACATTCGTGAACTGTAGTAGCTAGCCGGGTGTGTTGTTATTGATTGTTGCTATTATGTTTGGAGTATTATTGCTTTACTAGGAAAGTAGCTACCAATCTCTTGGAAAAGCTTCCAACAGTGGATCAGCTGCTTCACTGTTTGTTCGCTGTAGAAAATGTCCATTGTGAGGGCCAAATGGGTCTTCGTATCTCAGGTTTTTTCCTGGAAAGGACTGTAGTGAAAAGGTATATAGCTCACTGTTCCAACAAAGCTCTGGAAATTCCATTATTCCTGTAAAGGGGAAGTGTTTTTGGTGACGGTCGTCTGTATTGTTATAGCTATGATTCTGAGCTGAACTAAGCATGACTGTCATGATCCTATTGTTGCTGGCATTGTTCTTCTGGGTTGCAGTGTTCACTTTCTCCCGGGAAACTGTAACATGGTGGAAAGCAAATGGACATTCTAGGGGTTCTTGAGGAGATGAATGACTTTAATAGATGGTTGTGTGTCTCCTTAGGCTTAGATGCTTGCTTGCATACTAGATGGGGCAAGATAAAACTGAAATGAAGCAAACCCCTCACAAGCTTGTTGCAAGTTGAATTGTGAATTTTTTAATATTAGTTATGTCTCATGAGTGCTAGCCAGCATCATTACTGAGTCTTCCTGTTGCTTTAATTAATGTGACCAAAACCCAGGACTCAGTTTGTGTTATAAGAATTGCTTGCCTGGAATTTTGGGCAGATAATTGTGTAGTTGTCTTCACCCACATTGGGAGCTGGTGAAGTTAGTTGAGAGTCATGGCAGCCAAGTTGCTGCTATTCATGCTGAAGTGGATTATTTGATACTTTGTGAATGACACACACTCTATCATGTTGTCAATTTATGACTGCATTCATGCATGTTATGAGGTTGTGGCTGCACTCATTCTTGGTACAATGTGAACCTCAAAAGAGGTATTGTGCAGATTGCACAATACTGCAAGTCTCTGTTTCTCACATTGCCTTGGGATGTGTGGTCTCTAACATGAAAGAATATGGTTGTGTGGAAATGCAGCACATCAGGGTGTCCATATGGAGAAGGCTGCCACTTTTTGCACTTCGTACCTGGAGGCATCCAAGGTATTGGAATGGGGGCCCTGGCACCCCTGTCTAATGTTGGCAGCATGGGCAGCACAGGCACTCGTAAAGTTGTTGGGGGTTTAGGACCTGATGATCAGGGAGCCAATCTTGGAGGGTTTAAGACACGTCTCTGCAACCGCTTTGATACAGCAGAAGGCTGCCGTTTTGGAGAGAAGTGTCACTTTGCACATGGTGAAATGGAGCTTCGCAAATCAAACAGTTCAACCTTACCACCCCTTGACCGTGATGTGTACTCTTCAGTTGACCACAACAGAGACCGAGGGTCTGGTGGGTATAGAGGTGGCATGTATGGATCGGATGGTGGCAGGTTTGGAGCTGGTCGGGAAAGGGATGGTGGAGGCCGCTTTAGCAGTAGCACTGGTATGGGTTCATACCGTGAGCCTACACCCCCAGGCATGGCTGCAGCTGCTTCTTTTGGAGCTTCTTCCACTGCCAAGATTAGTATTGAAGCATCACTTGCAGGTGCAATTATAGGCAAGGGAGGCATCAATGCAAAGCAGATTTGCCGCCTCACAGGAGCTAAAATCTCTATCAGGGAACATGAGTCAGATCCTACACTAAGGAATGTGGAGATGGAGGGTTCATTTGAGCAGATTAAGCAGGCTAGCCAAATGGTTCGTGAGGTACTGATGCATCGGGACAATGTACCTTCTCGCCCTGCTAGTGGATTTGGGTCCCACAATTTCAAGACAAAACTGTGTGAAAATTATTCCAAGGGGACGTGCACATTTGGTGATCGCTGCCATTTTGCACATGGTTCTGCTGAGCTGAGGGAGCCTCTTCGAGTTTAAGAGGACATCGGCTTGCCTGCCAGCCAGGTAATGGTACAGGTGAAAGGGATTGTTTTGCAGGCTGATGTGTCCTGTCCTTGTCTCATTAACCTATGCTGGAAAATGAAGCAAGGAACAGAATGAAATTGAGGGTGGAATCTCAAATGCACGAATGAGGAACCTCAGAAGGAAGAGCAAACTGCACTCGCACAAAGTCACTATGAGGAGACACCTAAAAAGTTCTGCATGCTGTGAAGTAGTATGAAGCAGAGAGGTAGTGAACATAATTTTGCGAAGCTAAGGTTAACTAGAGGTGTCTTCTTTTTGTTCAAGTGGTGTCAATGTGGTCTAAATGGGGTCAACACCACCGAATTTGAATGCTCTCCAGTTAATTGGGTCTTTGTGTAATTAACGCAAGGTCACTAGTAGTGTTGCAAAAGTGATTTAGCAAGTTTTTGTTTAATTTGTGTAATTTCTGCAACCCGTGCTGGAAGTCATCTTATAAAGTTTGTAATTGCGGAGAAAAACCCTCAAAAAGTAAGAAAAAAGAATGAGTTGCATCACTTCAAGAATCAGTTAATCCAAGACAAAGACCAACTAATGAAGTCAGGTCTCTTCCATCTCATTAGGCTGTTAACAATTTGCAGTTCACTGTAACACACTGGGGAAATCTATCTTACTAAATTGTGAAGGTTATTAACCAAGTATTCATGAAAATACCTGAAGCAATAGAATTGGATTCATGAAGATACCTGAAGCAATTGAAGCAATGAGAGATACAGGATATTTGCAGCTGTTAGTGTTTCATTATGTCAATTTGTTTCTCTGGACTGAAAGTGAATGCATTGAAGAAATCTGAGAGGTGATTGCATGGGAAACAGTCTAAAGGGTATTGGTAACAGGATATTGGTTTGGTCTGACAATTTATTACAGAGTCCATTCTTGCAGGTGGAAAGCTTTGGTTGCAGGGCCATTGTGGTTGAATATCTGACACTCGTTAACCACACATCTAACTGAACATTTTACTAACGCCTGGCTGTTTTCGTATGGTCAATGGGTAAATGTTGTACTGTTCTTTGACATGGACTGGAATCCAGTTTTCATTCACCTTGTAATAATTAGACAAATAGAAGAAATTGCACCAAAAATATTAGTTCAATGATCTTGGTTGTGCTTCATCAGTCTGATTTCTTGGGGCCAAAACTAACAGAAAATGGAATCTTGGAAGATTGAGTAGCTCTAACCGCTGATGTTGAGGTTTTGGATAATGTTCCTTTTTGTGTACAGTCTGATCGAGAATGCATGTGCTCTAAAACAATCTCAGTTTATCAGTGCATGATGAGTGTTGGGAACTCTGGAATTGGAGTAAAAATTGTTCAAACCTCATAAAGGGTTGCAAGTGCAGATCCTTGTAGTTCCTAACCATGGTCTGTTGCTGCCAGTTGGTAGGCATGTATTAATCACAAAAAGAATTTACAAAACCAAAAATCCAAAGGAGGAAATAGGGTCTGTCAGAGGATTGCAGGGGTTCTGAGTTCTGACGCTTAGTGACTGAATTGTTGTGGAAACAGTTTAAGTGGTTGGTTTGTTTACAGGTTTATTGCCTTCTGTGCCACCAATTTCTGCATTGCAGCTGGTATGGAGCTTACATGTGACATCAGGGGTCTTTCGGTTGGGTATCTAGGTTGAGTTTTGTTAGAGGTGTAGTAAGATAGACTTTGAAGAGATTAGATCCATCAGGTTGATTTTGAAGAGAGGCTTACCATTGTTTAGTTGTAGAGATATATTCATTCGTTTGTGAGTGTAACATATGGTACTATTTGTTTAGATGATTCTGGTGCTATGTTGTCTCAGTTTTTTCTAATGTATGAGTGCATCTGTTGCTTTTGTGCTATCTGCAATTTGTGGGAGGCTCTTGCTTTTTCTGCCCTTTTTGTGTGCTAGCTCAAATCTCTTAACAGGTCAGAAACCAACTGTGAAAATACATTGCAGATGAATTAATCAACTAGGAGGTGCGGCTCTCAATTAATGAAGCATTCCTTTTGAAGTTGCCCTTTGGAGAAGTCTCTTTGTCTTTATGAATTTTGTTTGGCTGTACACCCTGGAGTCAAACAGACACCTGGTAGAGTGCAGGTTGTATACAAGTTTTGAGAACAATCGAATTCCCATGCCTGAATGGGCACATTCAGATGATACTAGAATGATTCAACAGCTTTTTGGAGGTGATTTTAAGGGGAAGTTTCTTCCTTGATTGAGCTCACATTTTCTGAGAATGCTTGCCAAAAAGGCAATTCTCCACTAACCATCAGTGAAACAGGTATATAGAGACTGGAACTATTACTTTGGATCTTATTGTGCAGGCAAATAAGCGCAGATGCACAGTTGCAGACCAAAGTGGGGGTTTGACATTTGGGACACCAGAGCTTGTGCTGATAAGAGTTGATGATTGATTGCCTATTTTCAGCTCAGAATCCTTAGGGGTAAGTTACCTGTGCATGCATCCTTCAAGGTGGAGGGAAGTTGATGTGTATTTTGCAATTTATCACAGGGATTGATGACAGTGGTGGGTTTAGTTTGTTTCTGTTTGGTTTGTTTCTTTGCATGTTGAAGCTTTCAGTAACAGAAATCTGCATCAAATTGCTCATTGGATTGATGCGTTTGTCTGGAAGGCTCATTGGCATGAGTGCATTTCACAGTCAACAAAATCACAGTTAGACAATTGAAACATGCTTTCATTCCTGTGGGTTAAATTACTGCAATAGATACATGAAGATAAATGACTTAGTACTTTTGTTTCACAAAAAATTAGGATAATTGTAATGTATTGTATTAATTTCAAATGTGTACTTTTACTTATCCTAAACCCTAAACCTCGCCACAACCTGACTTTATCCATCTGTTGAACTTCAAGTATATATAAATATATATACACATTAGTAATGAGACACCTTGTTAATGTGTTGAAGAATTTGTTATTGGCTTTTATTGTTGCAAGTGTAACATATTTGTTGTTCGTATTCTCTTGATTTAAGGATCTTATTATCAGTTTGCAAACCATGATTGACCAAGTTTACCCTATAGAACCCCTTATAGCTTTTTATACTATCTTTGGGATGTAGATTGATATTATTATTAAAAATGCTGCACAGTTAATTAGTGTCCTTAAAATCTAAACATTTGTTATCCTCATTTAGGTTTACTCAGCTACAGTTTCATGTAATTAATGGCAATGGTTATGGAAAGTTGGTCATGTGAATCTATGGTCGACTACTAATTGATTTGATTATAGCTAGATTCAGCAGAACAGGAAATCTCCTTGACTGTGTGTTCTCTCTTACTAAACCTCTAAATTAAGAGCATATATTTCTTTGATTCCAGAAATGAATCTGAAATATGAGTGTCCTCAAAAGTAAGAGATACTTACATGCTTTGTGTTTGTTGCAGTTACAAAAAATTGCAGGGAGTCGGTTCAGAAATTTAGCACCTCATGGTTGTAGTTATCAATCAGAAATCTGAACCTCCACTTGAATAGAAAATCTATTCCTTTTTTGTGCATGTTAGTTGTTTTTTGGATCTGACAATGCTGTGTGTTGATGAGTCTGTATCTGAAAAAAAAGACACCCAATCGCTCAAGTCCAACCACCCTCTAGCTGCTTTTCCTTGAGATCTTTACTGGGAAGAAAGCAGTAAACTCCAAATTGTTGGAGAAAAACAGTTCAAGACAACAATCGAGAGAGCTTTTGAAGAGACACCAAACTGCTGCAGCATGAACTCAAGAACTTCATCGCCAAGAAATCATGATCTTAATCAAGGATTTGATGATCACCGAGAACCAATTATGACATAATCAACCAATCATCACCCAGAAATCATGATCTTAATCAAGGATTTGGTGATCGCCCAGAATCAATCATGACTTCAACTAAGGATTTGATGATCACCCAGAATCATGACCTCAAGCAAGGATTTAATGGTCACCAAGAATGATGGGCTCAAGGATTTTAAGTTTTCACTGAGAATTACAAGCTCAAGGATTTGATGATCATAAAGAATTATGAGCTCAAGCATTTGATGATCACCCAGAATTATGATTATGAGGTGAACGATGCGATTATTGTACAGAGCGATTTGATGATCAGCCTGCATCATGCAACTTTCATTGTGCTTCACCAGAGAGAATTATGCCCTAAAATGCTCCATTGCTGATAATTAAACTCCAGTTTTCAAATTTGTATATCAGAAAAAGAACACAAAAATTGGAGATCAATGTGGTCCATGTACAGCAGAAGATGAAATTTACCAAAATGGAGATCCGTGTGCACAACCCACCACAAAAAGAAAACTGAGAGAGAGAGAGAGAGAACTGTAGCTGAAAATTGAGGATTGTTCACAGCAGATTCTTCTGCAACACCCACATGCATCATCATGCATGCAGGCACACTGTGAACATGCAAAAACTTGTACAAAAAGTAGAAAACAAAAAGGGAAGAAGCACATTCAATAAAGATTAGTATATATTCAAGCTCAGTGAATCTCATGCCTAAAATCCCTTTTTTCTCTTCCAAATTCCAATACCAAACTTGCTGTGAAGCATCTTCAAACTGAAGAAATTACAAGCAGTTGAATGACAAAAACATCCCAAACTGCCCCCCAAAAAAAATAAAAAATGGTTCTGACATCTCACTTGAGCAAGCATCCTGTGCAGAGAAAAACAAAAACAAAAAAGCACCGGCAAGAAGAAGAAAGAAGGAGAAGAGGAAGAGGAAGAAGAATAGAAGAAATCGCAGAGAAAAGGGGAGGTAGAAAGGAGTTCAAACAAGAAGGAGAAGACGGTGAAGGAGGAGAGAAAGAAGAAGGAGAAGAAATGACAGAGAATAGAGGAGGTAGAAAGTTGCTCAAAGTCTTGAAGCAGCAGCATTAGCCTGCAACCAAAAACCACACCAGTTTTGGGAATTGCAAAACTGTCTTGACACAGATGCTCGCTGCGAATGTCC
>Ga0209208_10001537_pt1 | contig 32614 bp, 26 predicted proteins | sample S1TSphfallax_3_FD_187694 | JGI IMG/M metagenome (GOLD analysis project Ga0209208, IMG submission 187694) | Host-associated microbial communities from peat moss isolated from Minnesota, USA - S1T2_Fd - Sphagnum fallax MG (SPAdes) (version 2) | ecosystem: Host-associated > Plants > Peat moss >...
GCTGTTGGAAAATCTGCACAAATAGGATTACATACTTGGTTACCTGATGCAATGGAGGGTTTTTGAATAAATATTTGAGGGCTCTCATGTGCCATTAGCAGGCCTCCTTAAGTTTGGAAATCGCACAAATGTATGATTCCGATGTTTTTTCGGGCACCTGCTGCCCCTAAAGGCGTGCGATTCGTGCACTAGTATATTAACTATGGGTTATGGTTCTCCCCAATCTTATTATTAACCACTGCTACTGGAGATAATAAGAAGCAGTTAGTCTTCTTCTACAACTAATAACAACTAAAAACCAGCTGCAGAAGAGGAAGAAGACAAGACAACGAGGTGCTAATTCCCTTTTTGGAGTGCCATCTCGTTGAAGGTTTGTCGCAACTTCTCAAGCTGCTTCGAGTGCAATATGCCTTCCAGAGAGAAACTTGTGAGTGTAGAACAATGATCATCCTTCTCGTAGTTGATGGTCGAGAAATCAGCCTCCACAGTCGTTGTTCCAGGCATAACGTTGGCCAAACCGGCTACAAAGCGAAGCATGTAAGGAAAACGATTACCGAGTGGCCGCCATGCTTTCCCAAAATCAGAGTCTTCGCTTCCTTTCGTCAAGGCTGCCTTGAGGTTTGAGTCTCGGGATATTAATCGCACAAGCTGCTCAAACTCGTTGCTGATGACTTCCTCGACAACAGTTCCCGGAAAAGAATGCCTCAGCCTCTCCTCGTGTTCAAACAGTAATTCCATAAACTCGATAGTTGAAAGTCCTGCGATCTCAAGTGGCAGTACTGGAGGAGCAGCGTTGGTCTTCTCTCGGTTTCTTGCGTCACGTTCAGCAACTATAGCGGCGACTGAGTACATAGCTTGAACATAGACTCAAAAAACATCCCTGGTGACCTCTTCCAAATCATCAGTTGGGAGTCGATTTTCCATGGACATCGCTAATAAATTGGTTCCCTTGATATGCCGCTTTGCTTGATCTCGCAGCAACGTAAATGAGCCGTACCTAATAAGAAGAAGGCTGGAATTATGTTCTTTTTCAACAAGTGCATCGGATGCTGGATCAGGAGAAGTGCTAATTTCATGGGTAGCACCGATAGCTATCTTCAATTCAGTCACAAGACTCGATAGGTTGGATGTCTGTTGTCGCAATGTAAGATTGGAAGCTTGCAAAGAGGCACTCGTTGACCAAAACAGATCCAGCATCTTGTGAAACATGAGCAGAGTAAGCCACCATTGTTCAGACGGTGCCCACACTACCTCCTTCTCAGCTAGGAACGCCTTGACCTTTTCCCGATGTTTGACATACCAAGATACCACCTGACAGAGAGAAGACCATCGAACCGTGATATAATATGGACTCTTGCTCTTCATTTCGGAGATCAGTTTCTATTGGCGTCACAGATACGCGATCATAGTTGTCAACATGGTCAGGAACGGTTCTGGAAGACGGCCCAATGTTTTCTTTAGAGCAAGATCCAGTTGGTGAGCGCCACACCATACTTGAATGAGACCTTTCGCCGCAACTGCTTGGATTCGAGAAACAATACCCTTTCGCACTCCTGTCATGGAGGCTGCACCATCTGTAGTTATCCCAACAATCTTCATCTTCCAATCAGAATCCAGTGCTGACAGTGAGTTGGAAAGCAATTTGAACATCTCCTCTCCGAAGTGTTTAGCAAACATAGGGACAGCGAGCATGTGAAAGTTGTGGATATCTTCATTCACTGGAATGCGGATCCTGAGATCAAGCATACTGACACCAAAGGAATTTGTCGAAGCATCCAGACCAACTGAGTAAGCCCACGAGGCGCGCATCATTTCACTTAGCATTTCTAGGCTGAGCACACAAATGATACGTGTGATTCTCGCCACGTCATTCTCCGACGCACATCCAATCTTTGCTGCCTGACCTAGCTCCTCTTGGGACGCTGAGACCATTTTTGCACACTGCATGAACGAGAGTCCACAACCAAGGAGACGTTGAACATACCGCAGCTGGTCAAAATTGTTTATCCTGATATTGTAAGAAGAAACTAGTTCATTGTTGGAGTTGTGGACTTCCTCAAAGATGGCTCTCGCCCTCGAAGTGGAAGCAACATCGTCAGCATCGACATCGAACAACAATCCCAATACAACAATTTCGACAATATCTTTTCCAATGTTGATGGCCACACGTTGCTTCCCCGATTGGTGAGCTTCGAAGTAAGCAGGCATGAAGGTTGTCCTGAAGAACTTCTTGAACCGATTGGTAAGAGGCGTCTCCAATACCGAGGAATCCGGGGAGGAGTTTACCTCTTGAATGTAACTTTGCCTCAGCTGGTTGTATTCTTCCCACCGCTTTGCGTGCTGTTGTTGCAAGTGTTTCGTAAAGTTGTCTGTGTGAAATTTCGGTCCTGTCCACTGCTTGTGGTTGGCAGTGCGCTTTCGCAGCTTCCTCTTATTGCCGCCACCATCAACCACTTCATTGATCGCGTCAACATTGTTGGTGTTAATAGGCGGTCTGATATCATTGTTGTCCGAATTCTCCTCCTCTGCTGCGCGTTGCATGCGTCAATACTTTCCTCACGCCCAAACGCTCTGCAAAAACGACATGAAACGGTTTCCACTCTCGAAGTCATCGCATTCTGTGCGACAACCTTCAGACCGTACTCGTCCGCGTACAAATCCTTCCACTCATAAGAGCGTTTCTTCTTCGTCGACGCCATCTCAGAAAGCATCGCTAACGTAGCTGCTGTGATGATGACTATTATTACTTACTACAGTAGCAACAGCGAGATACTAGATATTATTCTAGTCAAGAAGAACGACGACAGAGGGAGACGACAGATGAATGAGCGGTGGATCACTCCAGGACCGAGGTTGAATGACGATGTAAGTATCGAGTTTATGGAGTATGCAAGTATAATGAATCATTAAATTGGCTGCCAAGACATTTCGAATCCTACAGTTTGTTACAGAAATCTATGTGTACGAAAATAGGTGAATCGCGGATTTCCTAAATGCGTGCAAATGCACGCAAAAAGAGGCCCGTGCAAGAATCTAAGGAGGCCTGGCCATTAAGTACATTCCAACAATCTCATTGTATGCTGGAATCGTCGACTGAGTGAGAGTCCCTATTGGAAAAATATCTCATTTTGACCAATCAGCAGGAAACCTATAAAAAAAGGCCAAGTCCACCTAGCAAAAAGGGCTAAGGGAGATCTGCTCTATAGGATCCTTAGAGACTGTATGTGAGACCTTTTATTTGAAATATTGGGTTTAATTTGGTCATCAAGAGGCCTCACTCAAGAAGTTGAAAGGTACCAATGTGTCTTCTGTTACATGTATATGTAGTGGCCTACATATACATGTAATGATACAAAAACACACACAAGCATAAAATTATATAGCAATATATATGTACACATAAGGATACAGAAACATACAAAAAAGGGCCCACAAAAGCATAAAAAGTACATACATATACATACATATACACATACACACAGAAGAATACACAAACGTACAAAAAAAGCGCACACAACAGCATAAAATGCACAACAACTCATACATGTACACTTAAGAATACAGAAGAAAAACGTTAAAAAAAAATGCCACGCAACCATCAAAATGGACCAGAATGGCTCACAAACCCATAAGAACGCACAAAAATGGCTCACGAAAATCACAAAAACGCACAAATCGTACACACAACGCCAGAGGTATTGGGAGAAGAGAGAAGCGGTGAGAAGCAAGGAAACATCACACGCACACGGAAAAAGACAGCGGCGGATGTGAGAGAGAGAGAGAGATAGAGAGAGAGAGAGCGAGGGGAGTGTTGGAAATGAGTCGGTGAAGTCCTGGACCATTGAGTTTTTAATTGATTAGCAGGGGCGAGAAGCAGCTCGACCATTGGTTTGTAGAGAAGAAGCAGGGGAAGGATCGGAAGAAGTGAGAAGAAGAGATAAATCTAAGAAGAACCGGGACAGTGAGAGGCTTAGTTTGCCGCAATTGGAGCAAAAGACGCTGCGGAAATCGGACTTTGGTGCGGGAGCGGAGAGGGAATTTCAAGAGGTAAAATGAAACGCAAACTGGACTTTTAGCTGTACAATAGAATGGCAAGCATTTTTTATGTTTGCATTTGTTGATCTGTCTGTCTGGGGATCGGTTTTCGAGACGAGTGGATAAGCAGTTGGGGTGAGAGCACAGACTCCTGCAGATTGCGCAAGAGAGATGAAAAGTGCGAGCATCCATTTGTGTCTTGTGGACCCGGATCTGGCAAAGCTTGCGTAACCCTAATTCGCGGGGAAATGCAGCCGTGCAGTAAGGAGAGCTCAGACTTTTTCAGATTGTGCAAGGGAGACGAAACGTGAGAGCATCTATTTGCATCCTATGACCCGGATACGACAATGCTTGGGTTGATTTTCTGAGGAATGCAGCTGTTAGAGAAACAAGATTTGTGTTGTGGGAGGGAGGTGAATACGGCTGGCCACGGAAGTTAGGGTTAACCCAAGCTTTGCCAGTCCAGAGTGTTCTAATCTGTGGGCAATTGAGAGCAACGATTAGTAGTTTCTGATTCAAATGTGAGATTCCTCAGTGTTTCTCTGTCAATCTAACTGGGAATGTTCTTGTCCAAATCTCAAAACCATTTTCTGTTCCTTGCCCCACATATCTGGGATCTGCAGTCTTCAAGGACCCATGATATAAGCATAGGTTAGAGTGAAATAGGGCAATAGTTGTCATGATAAAGCAAGATCTATGAGCTATGCACGACATAGAAGAAGAGCCATGTGTTTAGGGATTTTTTTCCTTCTGCTAAATGTTTTAAGTGGCGATGTTGTCTGCCCTGGTGGAATTACATGGACAAGACATTTCCACAGGTTACAGCTGCGATGCTCAAGCTCTGATTCTCCTCCACACTTCTCAAGCAGTTTCAAATTACAGAAGGTGCAGACTTGAAGATTTATCCCTTCCTCCATCAGAGCTGGACCTGGAGTGCAGAGATCAGCAGTCTACACATGCATACTAAGGACAAGTGATGATGGCGTATGGGGGGATGGCAACAGCATTACCATATCCTGATCGCTTTTATGCTGGAGCAGCATATGCAGGGCTTTCTGCAACTTCACCTGGCAATGTTGATTCACTCAAGTCATCATCTCTTGGGTTGTCAGATGACACAATCCTTCTTCTCTACGGGCTTTACAAGCAGGTCTACCATTTGCTCCTTTTTGTCAAGAAGCAAATTTCCAAGAAATTGTTTGTCATGCTGGTGGATGCTGTCAAGTAGGATTCATTTTGTGTGTTTGACTGCTACAAGCTTCTTTGTCTCATACAAGCACTTGATTTCTTGTGGCAAGCCATTGTGTGATATGTCATTGATTGAGTGCAAGCTCCTAGAATGCAATGGCTTTTGGTGTCAAGGATGCTCAGAAGCATTGTATTGGATGCTATTTATAACTGGATTTTTGGAGAATTACAGACCAGTGGAGTGGTGTTACAAGGCTGAGAAGTTGGAGTGTTCCTCTGAGCAGGCAACTGTGGGACCCTGCAACCTACCAAAGCCATGGAGTTGGAATGTGATTGATCTTGCAAAGTGGACAAGGTAGAGTATGCTCGTGCCTTTTCAAGGTCTTTTGACAGATTTCAATTTATGCAACTACTCAGTTGACCTCTACGCTTTGGACATCATGATGGCCACTTTCATTGTCTTATGATAGATACCACATCTGTGGAAAGAAAGGACAATGTGCACTGTGATGCATGCAGAGAGGCTTTTCCCTCAGCCAATTTCCCACTAATGTGACATTTGCCTTCTTAGCAGGGGGTTGTGTTTTAAGTTTGTGGTCACTTTTACATCCCAACAAGTCCTGATCTGTTCCTACCTATGCTTAGGATCAAGCAGGTAGCGAGCAATGGTTGATGCCCAGCAGCAGCCTGTAAGGGAGCTAGAAGACAAGGCTTCATTCTTTTTGGATTCTATCAAGGAAATTTGTTTAAAAGTTGTTTGTACACTGCAATTTCAGCCTTTATTCTAGTGGGTCATTGTGTTCGTTCATGGCTCACAATAGAAACTTACTGCTAGTTCAGTTATTAGACTTTGTATGATTCCAAAAGCCTCAAGGTTTGTGGGCTATGCTGGGTTGTAGGATCTATTCTCTGTCAGCAAGAGTAATGAAGCAAAAGATGTGGCCACAGGCTGGTTTCTCTTTATAAATGGAGAGCAGAGAATGAAGCATCATGCGCTGGTCTTTAGTTACAGCTCTGCAAGTTATAGTTGATGTTGATTCTCCTCTAAGATTCTGTGTGGGGGTTTTTTCTGTAGTTGGAATCAGCTTGGAAGAATGGACTCAATGGAGGCTATGAGGCTCTTCATTCGAACACTAGAGGTTGGTTCTGTACACTTTTTCTGGATTAGGGTCATTTGTCATCACTGTGGTGTTGTCTGAAAGCAACTTGCTGGATGATTGTTGACAGATGGAATATTTTTGTACATAGTTTATTGAACCTTACCTTCAATTTGTTCTCACATCTGGATGATTCCAATCCTGATCTGCTTGTCCCCTTGTCTTCTTGTGCGTGTAGGAGGATGATCCTAGCTGGTGGTCAAAAGCTCAAGAACTTGACAAAGAAGTCACATTGGACACTGTAGGCTGCTGAGCTCTGTTTGCACATGATCATTGGACTGAAGCAACTTGTTCATTTCCTTGTGCAAAGCTTTGCTGTACAATATTTAGTTCAGTCAAGGTGTCTAGATTAGCTGATGAACCCATGTCCAAATGTGCATTTAGTCTGTTTACCCTGCTGGTGTGATACAGGAAATCTCCAAGCCACCCGCTCCTGTTGCAGACTCAGAACCTGTGGCACAGGAAGAAATGGATAATGAGAAGCTGGTTGTGGAGGTGGAATTGAATGGGGAGATAAATGTGGAGGACACACCTACTGCAGTGGTCCCATCTGAATCAAATGACCTTTTGAAAGTAAATGGAATCTTTAGCACAGCAGAAGTGGAGGATGTTGCAGAGGGAATCAGGGCAATTGCTGTTTACAATGAATGGGTATCACCAACTGTGACTGGTCGACGGCCCTCAGCTCGCTACCAGGTGATGAACAACTATGCTGACCAAGACTTGTTGCTTGTTGTGATTGATTTGGCAAATTTTGTTTTCTCTCTTGAAACATACAGATCAGTACCGAGTGGTTTTAGCCTGAAATGCATGGTTTCTTGTTCTGTGAGGAGATAGCAACTTTGTTGCATTCAAGGTGTAGTATTTTGAAGGTGAGCTCTGATCCAAAATGAGTTCTGCTGAACAACTGGGTACCTGGACTTGCAGCATGCAGCAGGAGTTGTAGACAATAAGATGTATATTATTGGAGGAAATCACATTGGTCGCTACTTGAATGATGTGCAGGTACACAGATCTTTCTTTTAAGATATGACATATCTTTGAATTTGAATGCAGAAAGAATCAGGAACTATTGCAAGTTTGTAGAATATCTGATTCTGCATGGTTTTCCTATCTTAATCACTAGACTTCTAATTTTATGCTGATGTGTTGTTGTGTTACGTTCAGGTTCTTGATCTGAAAACTCTTGAATGGTCAAAGGTGGACAAAGTTCCCCAATCTCCTCTCTCACTACAACAGAGACAATCTCCATATTGGTTCCCTCCATGTGCAGGGCATAGCCTGGTATGTGGTCTACATGGTCATGCATATTTGCATCTGTGTAACTTGAAAGTTATGATCATACATTAAGGACCATCTCTGACTTCAAACTTTCCATTGTTACTTTGGAATGCCTTTACATTTTGTCATCTTGAGTTGGCTGCAAGTCCTACTGTAAGTGTTTGAGTGGGAGCTCATGCTCAATTATGTACAGGTCCGGTGGGGCACAAAGCTGCTTGCAGTGGCTGGCCATTCAAAAGAGCCAGTGGATACTGTAATAGGTGTGGCGACTGCCTCAGGCTGTACTCTGGTCATATTCTGAACTGGTCTGTTATGTTGTGTGTTCCTCAAGAAATTTGAGTGTCTGAATGCTTTTTCTAAGCAAGGGTATCCTTCTGTTGTCCTTGCAGTACGCGCTTTTGATACACACACTATGACCTGGACAATTCTTGATGTCTATGGCAAGTCCCCTGTAAGATTTTTTCTCTTTTCCCTCTTCACGACTCATTCAGTCGTGCTCTTTGCAGGTTGACTACAATAACATTGGTACTTTCTTATGTCAGCATGTTTTCTTTTGTCCAGATTGCACGTGGTGGCCAATCAGTGACACTTGTGGGTTCAACCTTAGTTATGTTTGGAGGGGAAGATTCAAAGAGGCACCACCTTATGGATGATCTCAACATTCTGGACTTGGAATCACTGACATGGGAGGCTATTGAAACAAGGTACACTTCCACAGTTCCTACACCATGATAACAGTATAATATACATGGTGTGTCTGATGTCTGAACAGCTTCAGCACATCTTGATGGTCACTCCTGCTTGGGTTTTTTTTTTCACAGCACCTTTGTAGTTTGCCCTCTGCCATACCTTTTGTGACTGCAGGGAGACTTGTTTGACTGTAGCTGTGGTGTTGGGTTTGAAGTGGGACAAGACCATCTCCACGTGCAGACCATGTTGCAGCAGTTCATGGAGACCGTTATCTTTTCTTATTTGGTGGTGGCTCACGTTCTAACTGCTACAATGACCTATATGTGCTTGACCTTGAGAGTGTACGCTGTTCTCTTTACCACACATTTTGTTAGTAGCCAAAGCAGTTTTTGGTTTCCCCATTTTGCTTATCCTATGCAATCATGAAACCATGTGGAATGCTTGAAACATTGGGCTCGATATGAGCTTGCTTGTGTCCTGATGCTCATGTAACACTCAATTGCAATCTCCATGAATGTTTATGTCCAGCTTGTACCTGTTGCCATAAGATGCTAGTCTTCTATTTTGGTCTCAATGGGACGTTGCCATGGATATTAGTTGGAAATGTTGACAAAGCCCTATGTGAGGGCTGTTTGACTTCCATCCGTACACAAACTAAATTAATTTAATATAGTGGCCAAGAATAGTCAATTCACTTGTACAAAATATGAAGGTCAATTCTTCTTTGGTGTGAGAAATTTTACAACCACACATAACTATGTCTGCAATCTCTGAAGGTAGAGGGTGAATGTGGTGTGATGAGCTTTGGCAGATGGAGTGGTCACAAGCACAGACTCAAGGCACTGTACCATCACCACATGCTGGGCATGCTGGTGCCACTATTGGTAACAGTTTTTATATTATTGGTGGTGGAGATAATAAGAGTGGTATTTACAATAGCTCCCTTCTTTTTTTGTTCTCCATCTATGGTTTCATGTTCTGCCCTAGACAAGGATTAGTTCAGATTGGATTGAATTTCTTCAGCATTCACCATATCTGAGATAACTGATTCTGAAGAAAGGGTTTTAGGGTTTTCACTTTAAGCAGTTTGTGCTTGGACCTAATTTCATTCAATCGACCTCAAGGTCTTAGCAAGTTCTTGTTTGTAGATGAACTTCTTTGGTGGCGTTTCAGTTCCTGATCTGAGTGGCATGGCAAAACAGGCATTTCTGATACCCTAGTTCTGAACATGGACACCTTGGTGTGGTCATTAGTAGCCTCTGTCAAGGGACAAACAGCTATTTCAAGTGAGGTGAGCATTGTATCTCTTATGCTGGGTATGTTACAATGCGCTTGTACTTTCTGTTATAAGTTAGTGGAGGTAGATGAGTGTGAATCTCAAGAAAGTCGCATTGTTTATCATGGCAAGGACAGGGTTTGAGTGTGCTGGTTGTTGAGGACTCCTTAGTTGCGTTTGGTGGATACAATGGACACTTCAATAATCAGGTGCATAGTTTAATCCCTTTGTATACTTTCCTTTTCCATGATGTTGGACCAAGAATGTGTAGTGAGAGCACTGAGTGAATATTGTGTTTTTGCAGGTTCATGTGTTTCGAACATTTCCTCCGGAGAGGTTACAATCAAAGATTTTGAAATCTCCAGCTGCTGCAGCAGCTGCAGCATTTGCAGCTCCTCAACCAGTGCTCAGTTCTCCACTAAATGGAACCTCATCATTGTCTCCAGATCCAGAAGAAACAGTGTCGGAGTCAAGAGCAGTGCCAGAGTCTGTGCAAGAGAACTTGGATGGGGAGCAGCTGAGAGAAGAGCCAGAGGTACATTCAGAAGTCCTTTTCAGGCATATACAAGGAGCACAGACAACTGTGTCATATGGAGCCTTTGTGCTCATGAGTAGTAATACCTTGAGTTGCATGTTTGCAGTGTGCTTTAGATGACAGTGCAACAGGCAAAAAGCTGGCATTAGTCCTCAAAGTGAATGAAGAGTTGCAGGAGGCAACCTTGGCAGCACAAGCTGAGTGTGCAAAGCTACAAAATGAGCTTGCAATGGCCCAGTTTAATTCATCTGAATTAGAACAGGTCTGATCCCTGTCTCAATCTTGCCATGACCTCACTAGTCAGAAATCCTTTATTTATGGTTCGAAGTGTAATTGAATTCCATTGATCAGGCTTTTGGTAGTTTGTGTCCCAAAGTAGTGAAGAGTTGTTTCTTGATTTTGGAAATGGAACAGTTGAGTTTTTGGCAACTGAAGATGCCCCTGATTGAATAGGTTCATGTTGCTGTGATGACCTTTTGCATGCTCTTGTTGAGAGTTCCCAGTATCCATGCAGTTAATTTCCAGCTGAGGGTTCTGTGTCCTATATCATTGCCATGCATCTTCCATGGTGCTACAAACATTTCTATTTTTACATGTTTGGGATATCATTTTGCACAGACACAGAACTGAACTTGTAAGCAAATTTCACACCCTGAGAGACAACTGCTCAGAATGAAGGTTTAGGCACTTCCTCAAAGATCTGCTTGTGTTGTAGGAGCTGCACGCTGTGCGTGGGCAACTGGCAGCAGAACAATCCAGGTCATTTCGCCTTGAGGTAATATCAGTGGCAACATCAAGGATGAGTTAGGGAATAGACAGTTGGATGAGTAAAAAGGATCCTTCTATAGATTGAAGAATGGTCACTTATCCATCATGCTTTTCTGAGTTTATGCAGCTTATTTCTGTCGGTTTTGCTCTGTATTATTGTGCTGTTGACTCTTCAGTTTCTTTGTGCTCATAAATATGTTAAGGAAATACATGTCAGAAGAGTAGGGAGAGTGGTTTGTCCAAGGCAGAATATTTGGGGGATTCACATCTGATTGAGATTGCAAGTGGAAGGGTTGAGAGTGCTGTCAGACAGTAACCATTGGAACTGAGTTCTTTCTTCTAGCATTCCTAACTTTTTTACAATGTTTTACACAGGTGGATGTGGCAGAGTTAAGGGAAAAGCTCCAATCTATTGAGATCTTGCAAAAGGAGCTGGACCTTCTGCAGCATCAGAAGGCTGCCTCAGAGGAAGCTGTGATTCAAGCTGCGCAGAAGCAGAGCACTGGTGTTTGGAGCTGGCTTGCAGGCAGTCCACCAGATAGCAATGGTGTAGAGGACTGATCTAGCTCTTCCTTGACATATTCATACATACACATATAATATGTATTATTGAATTCCAAGTGCTACAACAGCATGCCCCTAATGTTACGAATTACAAGCATTTTCTGTTTGAAATAGGCAGCACCCAATCTATTGACTTCACATTTATGTGGAGATCTGGGGTATAACAAGCTTCTAACTAGGTTTTCTAGGTTTTGATGCTTGCAAAACTTTTTTGCCAGGAGTTTTCCAGTTCACAATTTGACTGTTGAGAGGATTAATACTGTAGATAGGTTTATGCACCTGATTAGTAGAGATTTGATCACGATTCCAACTTTCCAGGAATCAGGCATGTTTGTGTAGCCTAATAATTTCACAAGCCCCCCAACAAATCCCTGGGGGCGACAGCCTGTTACAAATTACCTTTTGGTGGGTGGAGGGTGGGGATGGGAAACCTGATGACCATCAGGCAGGCAGGATTGTATTGGAAGAGACTGATTGTCACCAGTAACTTTATATGTGCAGAGAGCTGCTGTGGAGCAGCAGCAGCACTGATGTTGTGCGTATGGTTTGGCAGAAACTCCTGAAGTGAGTTGCAGCATGTTTGTATATCTCAGTTTAGCTCTGGATATTTTGCTGCCATTATACATGTGTTGATTTTTTTTACAATAAAATGAATGACTATGTGAGGTGAGAGTTCCAATGTGCCAGAATTTGTTCAGCTGGATCCTTTTCTGCTGGTGCAAGGCCCCATGGTTTTGGGACACCTTGAATAAAGTGCTTGAAAGGGAGCTTTTTGGTGGAAGAAATGCAGTTCATGGATGTATGAACACGAAAGACTTTCTTGATTGGAGTCTGTACTTTGTCTCTGATATTAGTCTGTTACTAAGGACGGAAAGGAAAGTAGAGGAAGGAGACTATAGGTTATTCAATTTAGCAATCATAGCAAAAAGAAAAAAGTGAAGAACCCATGAAAGTATCCCAATACAATACACTCTTGGCAAAACCATGGACAATCCAGAACCTGATATGGCACCTACATGTTTCTATATGGACAGGAATCCACAAAAAATATGTCTGCACATCCCTGATCAAGAATGTAATCCACCACCTACCATTTCTTTCAATGTAGAGACTAAAATGTAGGTCTGAGCATCCTTGACAAAACATAAATTGCCAGACTAAGGATTCAGTATATTACACAGTTCAACAAGAGAAGATGGAACTGTTTCTAGAATGCAGTCAAACAAAAGTGACCCATTCAGATATGGGTGAGATCAAGGGTAAGTAAAGGCAGTGCCATAATATTCACAAAGACAGGAACAACCACATGATCAGTAAACCACGAAGGAAACTTTTGACAAGACCTGTGCTGTCACTGCTTCATCTGTATCTATGATCTTTCAGTAGGTACAAACTGCTGTGTCTTATCAGGGGCAGATGGATCTGGAAGAGATACCTCTTCAGCTGCCTGCTCTGATTCCTTCTCTCTTGCTAGTTGCCTCTCAACATACACTGGAACCATCTTGTTAAATATGGCATTTCACATGATATTAAGTACATGGATTAGTTCAAGAGATGAGGAGACCCCAAAGGCCTCTCAGAAGGTCAATAATCCTTGCATATTTGACATCTTTCATCAGTATTACACCTCAAATGATGACAAAATATCTCCAATATTACAATTTTCCTAACTTAGCTGGCTGCCTTCAATTATCAAGTACAAGTCCCAAACTGTAGGTCACATCAAATCTCTCACTGTTAATCAAAATCAAAAGAGCAAGGTTTGGTTTTATGGGTATGAAAGTCCATGAAGGATACTGCATTCACAAACATACAGTAGATGAACATAAAGTACATGCTCCTGATCATTAACCAAATGCTTTGCAAAAACCAATCAAGAAATATAAGAGCCAGCTAAGTATATTACCTTGGAACAGGCCACATTGGATTCCATGTTTCTTGATGAACAGCCACTCAGCATATAAACCTGTTAGATTTGCACTCCCTGTGCAACCTTGCAGAAGATCAAAACCCCTGAGAGGATATAAAGGATGTCCGAATTGCAATTTGGATCTGGTTGGTTCTCAACAAGCTTGACATATACTACCAGGATCACAGATCCAGTGTAAGCTTCACCAACTGTTTTATCTACCCTACTCCTTTGGAAATTTGACTTTGCCATGATACAGAGTATACACCTCCTGCATTCAAAACTAATTATTTAACAAGCTAAATGCCAGAGGTCTCAAAAAACAAACCAATGTCCTTGGGGAAGTTATTTTTTATATATTATATGAAACATGTGAAATGAAGGGTATTTTTTTATATGCTATGAAATAATAAAATATTTAAAAATATTCTACTAAAATCAGATATATTTTAAATGTATTTTAGATCTATTCTCATAATTTAATTCTAAACATCTTATTTACATTTAAATAAATTATTAAAAAATACTTTTTAGAATTGGGGTATAGAGTATATATGGACCCACGAACTCAAAATTCCAGTTGGCATTGGACTTGTACTCTTCAATATGTGTCAATCAGATGTTGGTATAGATATCAACTTAGAGACTCCATTGCTCAAAACTTGGTGCTGGAAGCTCAAAGTAACAGAACTAAGGAAATACATGATCTAACTCTTGTGAGAATGGGAGAAATCTCCAAACCTGCAATTAAAGGACGCCAGAGAAATATCGACACTTATGCCATTCCTGAACATCTGAAGTCCATTAACAGGATCTATCCATGAATGCATAATTTCACATAGTGAAATTTCTTCTCACTCAAATTAGAATTCCTCAACTAACTTCTACATCAGCTACCTGAATCTAGGGGATAATGTGTTAAAAGCTATATGTGCAACTTTCACATGTAACGTGTAACATGTAAGAACTAGTTCATCATGGCAACTGTTAAAAATAATTCCAGGCATTGATTTGGTCACGAAATTTATCTTTGCCCCTAGGCACAAGCTAATGGGCACAACAACATTAATATGCCAGTTTGTTGAAGTTTCTGAAACAATTTAAGGCTCCCATATTCTAATAATCTTATTGGTCACATAGGCTTTTTCTTCACCCCTAGCAACAGCTATGAATAACTTGCACTTGTTCTGTTGGCTCTGCCCATCTGTCTTCTACCACACATTGATGTAGTATTTGAGCATAAAGTTTTGGATTGATGAGCCTATATGTGATGACATCTGTAGTATAATATTTTCATGATAGGTGGGTATGTTCCATAGGAGTTTACAGACTTAGGTGAGAAGGTTTCTAGTCTGGAAATGTTTTAGTTTGAACCCTTCAAACCCACCAAAAAAGGCAGTTATTGCACAATTGCTTGCTTTCTCTGGCTTTATTTAGATTCATTTCATTGATTTTCTATTAAAATATCAATTATCTGGTAGATATTATTTCCCTTAATATATGTATTGGAGTTATTTCTTTATGTTGTGTACATTGAAGGATTCCATCTTTTCTGCATAATAACAAAATGTGTAGAGATATTGAACTTTGCATTTTAGTATATCAACATGCATTCTCAGTCATACAAAGTATTAGTTGTCATTTCACAAGTATGCTGAGATGCAAATCTTATAAGATTCATACTCCTACCATATGTTGCATGAAATGGAATTTCCTTTCAAAGCAGAAAGTTTTTGCATTGCATCTATCATTATAAAAAAAAAATTAGGAACTAAGAGTATGGCAGGTTGACTCTGCAGTTTGAACAGAATTGCATATTATCAAATGATCTACAAAATGAAATGCAACAGCAAAATACACATAAGATGCACAAAATATATAGATTGTCATTAGTTTTTCACCATAACTCAGAGAGTACTCAGTTTCTTTATACGAGTGGTGGGTGTATAACTAAAGAATTATAAGATTTCCAAATCCTAGCATCAATTGTACAACATTTCTGCTTACAATTGTCTTTCCAAAAGATTTTCTGTTCATCACTCTTGAACATTGTATTAACCCATGACAACAAGTAGAGCTTGATGAAGAAGAAAAGCTGGTAACCAAGTTTCCAAACAGAATGCAACTTTGCAAGTCAAGCAATGTAGTGGGTTCTGCTTAATCCACTGGACAGTCAATGATGATCAGCAGCTGCAACAGAATTGAACTATTGTTGCACTTTTAGCTAGCTTTTCACAATTCAGAGAAACTCCAGCTCTGCATCAGGATTTCCAGCCACAGCTCAGTGGTATTAGTATCTGCCCCAAAAAATCATTTTCACAAGTTACTTGCAAAACACTTCAAGCACTGCAGCCTGATCTAGGTAACTTACTCAGAGCCTGCAACAGAAAGCCAAAAGAACACCAAGGAACAAAAGGATTAGGCAATAGGCGCCCCATCCTTCTTCTCTAATAAACCCAAATTCCTGTCCCCAGTTCTACATTAGAGTGCATTATCTCTTAAGGACATACCAAAAAGTTTAAGAAAATATCGAACAAACAAAAACAAATCTGATTTTGTCGTAGTTGCATATGCCATGATCATATGCATGCATGCATGAATTAGCTCGCTCCCGAATACTGGGCACTGCAAGCAAAATCTAAGCTCAAACGGTAAAGAAAGAGTGACGAAGCTGTCACCCAAAAACCAAGGACAGCAAGGTACATTGATAGTCTCTTGACCGTGCAGTTCATGGTTGACACAAGACCTGCATGCAGTTGCAGCTGGTGCAAATTGGATTCTAGCGGAAGGAACCAGCTATCTAGTACTGAATATCGCAAGATCCTGCATGCAGCAAATGCTGAAAGCCTAGCATACCTTAAAATGACAGCTGATGTAGCGGAAGTTTAGTAGCCTCCAGGCGCAGGGGACGAGTAGACAGGGGGAGGCGGTGATGAGTAAAATGGGGAAGGAGACGACGAGACTGGTGAAGGGGAGGAGTAAACGGGAGGAGGAAAAGAGTAGACTGGAGAAGATGGCGTCGAAGAGACTGGTGAAGGGGACGAGGAAACTGGGGAAGGAGACGACGAGACCGGCGAAGGAGAAGAAGAAACGGGTGAAGTGGAAGAGGAAACTGGAGAAGGTGACGAAGAGACTGGCGAAGATGAAGACGACACCGGTGGAGGAGATGAGCAAATGGGCGGAGGAGATGAAGACACAGGTGAAGGAGACGAGTATGTGGGTGAGGGAGACGAGGACACCGGAGAAGGAGATGAATAAATAGGCGACGCCGGAGAAGAGGAACTTGGCGACGGAGAAGAGGAAACTGGAGACGGGGAAGAATAGACTGGGGAAGAGGGCGGAAAAGAGCTGGAAACTGGAGCCGGTGAAGAGTACACTGGGGAAGAAGGTGGAGAAGAGCTGGAAACCGGAGACGGCGAAGAGTACACTGGGGAAGAAGGTGGAGAAGAGCTGGAAACCGGAGACGGAGAAGAGTATGCTGGGGAAGAGGGTGGAGAAGAGCTGGAAACCGGAGACGGAGAAGAATACCCTGGAGAAGAAGGCGGAGAAGAGCTGGAAGCTGGAGGCGGAGGAGAGTACACTGAGGAAGAAGGCGAAGAAGAGCTGGAAGATGGAGGCGGAGGAGAGTACACTGGGAAAGTAGGGGAAGAAGAGCTGGAAGATGGAGGCGGAGGAGAATACACTGGGAAAGTAGGGGAAGAAGAGCTGGAAGATGGAGGCGGAGGAGAATACACTGAGGAAGTAGGGGAAGAAGAGCTGGAAGATGGAGGCGGAGGAGAATACCCTGGGAAAGATGGTGAAGAGGAAACCGGGGAGGGAGAAGAATACACCGGGGAAGGTGGAGCAGAAGAACCTGGAGATGGAGAGGAGGGAATTGGGGATGGAGAAGATGAAACTGGAGAAGGAGAGGAATACACAGGCGAAGGAGAAGAGGAAACTGGAGATGGAGAAGAATACACGGGAGAAGGAGAAAAGGAAACTGGAGATGGAGAAGAAGAAACTGGAGAGGGTGAAGAATACACTGGGGATGGAGAAGAATAAACTGGTGATGGAGAGGAGGAAATTGGAGACGGAGAAGAGTAAATGGGTGCCGGCGGTCCGTAGACGGGAGGCGGAGAGGATTCAAATTCAGGAGCTGGGGCAGAAAACGGAGGGGTATAAATGCTTTCTGGAGCTGGAGCGGAATAAGGCGGCGTTTCGCTCTCTGGAGCTGGCGCGGAGTATGGAGGACTGTAAACCACCAGAGGCGGAGGCGAACAACTAGGAAACAGATCCCAGAAAGCACCACTCAGATCCTTCTTCGTTCCAGTCTGCAAGAGTGGACGACTCTCTGCTCCCAATGGATTTACACTAGAGCCCACCACGGCAAACAACAGCAACAAAGAAGCCAAACTAGTGCACGTCGTCATATTGCTCAGCTGCAGACAACACAATTGCGGCAAACCAGATCCAAAGAGACAAACACAAATCAAGCCTCGGATCAGTAAGAACAACAATACTCAGAGCAACCACTAGAACCAGTTACAGACCCAGAGAATAGCTAGCTAGTAGCTTGCTACAACAATGCTGAAGCTCTCAAGGCCTGAAAACTAGATCAAATGATACAAACTCACAGACAGCAATTGCTGTTAGATATATTGCATCTTTAGCGACATCAATTGCAGTAATATATATAAGTGAGCAAGGGGGTGGTGCTACTGCAATGCATACACACTGTGGGGGTGCTACTACTACCATGGGCACAGTAACAGTAACCCGCAGCCATTCACAATTTAACATGGACTCGCTCCCTCATCACAGATAACTCAGTTCAGCAATTAAAGAGTCTCTCCACCCATGCAGCACTAAAAATGGCCTGCATTATAAATTTGGGATGAAGTACAGCACAAAATAGTGTGCAACTTCATTGGGGCCTGTAAATGGAACCCACATACAGGGCCTTCTAAGAGACCAAGTAGATGGAATTTACTGTTTTCTATTGGCCACATGTGCCCAAGTGGTGACATTTAAATAGTCTCTCGCTTTCTACTTTTCAGTTTTTCATGTGTTGTGGGGCTGGGAATGGGGAGTAATTGACACTGTATGGTGGATATCAGAAATGCTTGTAGAGGTCCAGATAGCAGTTATGGCCCAGTTATAGCACTTACACGGCATGTATGTACATTGTAAAAAAATTGGATGAAGTACAGCCTTCAATCAAAATAGTGTGGAAATGGGTTTGGATCAGTGTTATGCAGGCATATGCAGTTAGATGTACAAGCACTTGTACTAGAGGGCCATACCCACTTGGTATGTAGTTCAGCGTACTCAGGGTTTAGGGTTTTTGAGATTTTATATACCCCATTTGGTAACAAACCATTATGGTTTCAGTGCAACCTTGGGAGATTGATGTTGCTACTTCAACCTTGTAAGAGTTGTAAACACTTCGCCTACATCTTGGCACTGTTTGCACTTGCAAAAAGTTAAGGTTACGGTGATGTCGTCTTTTTAGATTTGAATCCATGTTGAATCACCATGACTACAATGTTTTGTTATGTGCAAGGACAACAAAAGTAGGTTTTTAAATTATAGGCAATTGGTGGAGGAACACATTCTTGCTATGTTGCAAAAAACCATGGACAAATTAATCTTATTTTACCTCTCTATTTGTGCCACAACTCATGTGACATTTGATTTCTGGATGTTTCACATTGGGTTTGACACATTGCACCAATTGTCAATTTCATTGATGATGCATGAGATTTTAAGCATGTTACTATTGGTTTTTTTTAAGCCCCCAACATCAATGATCATAGGTGAGATTACTTTGATAAACATTGTGAAATTGTTGTTAGCCCAATTCAAACTCACACATATAGTCCTTGCTTATGTGCAAAACAAAGGTTCAAGTCAATTTGAACAAGTCATTAGCCTTTGCCCTTTTTATCATGTTTAATTATGAATCATTAGAATTAAAGACTCCATTTGTAAGAAATTGTTTTGGACATGCAATGTTTAAGGCTTGCCAATATGTCACAAATGATTATAATGTGTGTGTTTGGTCTAAAGGAGCTTTCATTGAAGGATGCTCAACAAATTATAGTAGAAAACAATAATGTAAAAAAAAAAAAGTTTTTGATAAAGTGGAACAAGGCTTGTGTTGTATAAAATTGATTTACTTCTAATGAAACTTATAAAATCATTGGCGAGAACAAAGTTTAGAAGTAAGGTTGTCATTTTCCATGAAAATTTAAAATATTTTGATGTTATTCATGTAACATTTGCTATCATAAACAATATTTGCACCTATAAACATGATGCATGGTCAACTAAGTTGGGCCATTACATGAGTTGTGTGAAAAAAATTATAACCAATTGTGGAGCATTGTGGTTTAAAATAGACAAAAAAATGTTAATTGGTTTTTCACTACACCAATATGTGTTCCATTTCATTAGATTTTGAATGAATTTAACAAATTTATTGTGGAAAAAAACAATCAAGACCTTAATGAACAAGGACCAATTGTTATAAACAAATGAATTCATTAATAGTCAATTCATTAATAGCTAATCAAAATTATTAATATTTAATTTAAAAATAATTAATGAAATCCATCAATAATTTAATTTATTAAGTTGACCAAGTAAACTAAAGCATGTAGGAATTCAACCTAGGTTAAGTTAAACAGTTAAAAACCTAAAGTAACTTAAATCACGTAACTCATCAATTTAAAGTGCAAATGTGAAGGTTTGAATGCTTCACCTCCATGCTTAAAAAACAAATCTTCAACCATCATATCACAATTTAAATAAATGAAATGATTTGTCATCACATATTATTATGCACATTTTTTTATTAAACAATGTGTAAATTATTGTTGGTTAAGTTTTTACATTAGCCTAAGTTATTTTTAAATTAATGTAAGTTATTTTGAATTCTTTTTAGGCTATTGTAAATTACCTTGGGTTATTCTTAAATTACCATAGGCTAGGATTTTAAGCCAGTCTTAAAAATATTATAGGCTATTATACCTTACGTCATTTTAAAATATTTTATGATCTTGTACCTTAGGCTATTTTTAGTTATTCCATTGTTGGATATTCTAAATTATTATAACTTATTCCAACCTTGGCAATTTTCAATTTTGACTATTCTAAGTTATTGTATCCTATGTTATTTCTATTTATTTTAATTATTCTTAGGCTACCATAGGTTAATCCTTGGCTATTTTTAAGTGAATCTACTTAGGTTATCAAAGGTTATTCTAAGTTAATCTATATTATTTTCAACTACTATACACTAATTTAATTTGGACTATTATAAATTATTTTACTTTAAGTTCTAGGTTATTCCACCCTATGGTTATTTAAAGTTTATTATTATTATTATTATTATTATTATTTAAAGTTATTCCACCTAAATTATTTTAGGTTATTGTATCCAATGTTATTTTCAACTATTCTAAATTATTTTACCCTAACCTATTATTAATTATTTTAAATCATGTAACCCTATATTATTTTAAATTATAACATTAGGTTATTCTAGGATATAATAATTTCAAATAACCCAAGGTGGATTAATTTCAAATAACCTAGGGTGGAATAACCTAGAATAAAATATTTAGGTTAAAACCATTTAAAATATTTTAGGATATCTTCAAATAGTCTAAGGTGGAATAACATAAATAACTAGAAATAGCCTTACTATAATAATTTAAAATTACCCGAGATGGAATAACCAATAATATTCTAAGGTGGAATAACTTATGATAACCAAAAACGTTTTAAAATAAATAACTTAAAATAATTTCAAGTGGAATATCATAAAATAACCAAAAACATTTTAGGGCAAAATAATTTATAGTTGATAATAACATAAAGTAAATGGATTAAAATAAACTATGATAAAAGAGCCTATAATAAATTAGGGTATTTAAAACCACATAAAAAATTTATTATAATGAATGTGTCACAAACAACGAATGAATTTTTTTTTGGTGTAGAATACAAATATGATGATCTTATACATGTATTCAAGGATGAATTCAAGTGACTACACTTACAGTTACATTTGGGACTACAATGCACACCAATATTTTATTCACATGGTAGCCTAAAAATGTGACACGGCATCATTTGGATTTTTTCAAATATTTTGCCAAACAAATATATATATATATTTTTTTTAACCATCCGATGAAAACAACTAAATTTTGCCATGTGGCAATTTAAGATTGCCCTATAATCACCTAGGGTTAGTGTAGGGTTGAACCATTTATGATAGGTCATGTAACACCTAATTAGGCTTAAGCTAGGTGACCTAGCCTAACTAGGTGCCTAATGTACCTAACCTAGTTTTAGGCTAAGCCATTTACAATAAACCATGTGGCACCTAGGCTAAACCTAGGCACCTAGCCAATGGTCTAACCTAAGTAAGTAAGTGGGTGTACTTAAATCTAGGTCTAAAAAATTTACAACATAATCTTTTATTTTAAGTTTAACATTTTGGGTGGAGCCTATCTAATTAATTCTTCCCATATGGCAATTGAAAAAATTGAATGTGTTTACTACACCAAACCAACCTACTTATATAGTTTGTAAACTTGAAAGGGAAACAGATAATATGGGATAAAATTTTAGTTGTAATTATCGCATAATTATACCTAGTTGCAACTATTCTTTAACACATACTATTAAATAACCTACCTATTAGCTAGGTAACATAAATTTTTACTAGATACCTATTTAAATAATATTTATTTTAAATGCATATTTAGATAACCTTTAAATAATTATTTATAAATACATATTTAGATATATAGTTTATAAATAATTATTTAAATATCTTATTAAGTAGTTAATGGGTATGTAGATATGTATTTAGGTACTTAATAAGTAAGTATGTACATAATAGGTAGGTAAATATTTAATAGGTAAGTAAGTAGGTATTTAGGAGGTACATATATACATATAGGTATGTATGTATTATTAAATAATATATATGTGTAGCTATTAGATAACATACGTACTTTATGCAATTATAATGTGATTATCTTAGTTACATGTGTAACTAAATGTATATACAATGTTATAAAAAATAAAAAGACATCATGAAAAATTAACCTATTAGAACGATGAAATAGGTCATTGGTGCAACTTAGTTGAAAGGAAGACCAAAATCCATCCAAATTTTTTAAGTAGTTCCATAGGCAACCATTCATAGTTGTAGGCAACATTTAGTTGCACATAGTCGCATAGGGAATGGTTGCAAACAACAAGATTTTTACTAACTTACATAGATGTAAAGCTTGTCAATGTGTTGTCCCTTTTTTATTCTTTTGGATTATTTTTTAATTGCCAATGTTCATAACATGTTAACATTGATATTGAACTTTAAGTTCAAAGGGCTCAAATGTGCAATGGATAATTATTTTTGCCATCAAAGGCCCAAACTTTTACAAATAAAAATGAAAAAATGTTATTCCCCATGCCTATGAAATGTAAGCAATTCCTAAATCTGATTATTGCACAATCTCCTACACTTGCACAATGCCCATCCTATTTTCTTTTTGATGTTCCAACTTCAAATGGAAAAACAAATGAAAAAATTGTTGGAAATTAAATTGTTTTTAAAAATGTTGACATTGTGTTGTGGACATCAAAGATGATGCAACTTCACCTTTGGTTTGGTGGGCAAAACATGTTAATTGTACCCAATGTGGATTTTCTTACCAACAAATATTTATAATTTTTGTTTCCCAAATTGGGACAAAGATAATTTGATTTATGGTTAGAATTATAATTAATTTGTAGCATTGCAAATTTGGCTCCACAAATGTTGATGTTCTTTCCATGATTTACAAGAAATAACCAAATGATGTTTGAATTATTTTGCAAACAAAGGCATGTGCTTAACTACTTTGCTTTTAAGTTACCATGAATAAGGGTCTATTCTCAATCCCTTTTGATATTGATAAAGATCTCCCAATAGTCTTAAGTTTTATATTGAATAAATATGAATTTTTCTCATCAACTAGTTTAAATTTGGTATTGAGAACATTTAAATGTTTCTACCACTCAATTTATAGCGAACTATTTTAAACCTAAAAGATTTGCAATTGTTTGTAACTTGTTTTACAATGGTCCATGTTTAATCATATCATTTTTAACTCTTGTTTTCCCCATCCTATGTTTATTATTTGTGATGATGTTCAACAAAAAACATTCCTAGTTATGTTCAATGTAAACATTCATCAAAAAATGGAATTCGACAATTAACAAGCACACACACATCTTTTTCAAGCACAAAACATCCGTTTTTAATCATTTGTCTAATACAAGATGGTTATTATCATAGTCCTAATTCATTTCTCCAAATCTATTGTCTTCCTCTTGTTGCTATTTTTTAGTGTTTTATCAATGATCCTTTCGAAAGCATTGAAACATCATTAATAGTTGGTCGTCCACTCCTCTTGAAAACCCCATCATCACTTATAGTGTCTCCTCTTTGTCATCATTCCAAGAGCCTTCCTTCCTTTGCGATGACTCATCATCAACATTACTCCCTACACACATTTTCAAAACTAATGCAACCACCTTTTGCAATAAACAAATGTTGATGACTCACATGCATCTTCCTCTAGGTCAATATGGTCTTTTGGCCACTTTTTCTTGATTACATTGTCTAGCACACCTTTCTGTTTTGAAGCAAATCCCAACAAGTAGTTCGATTGTCTTTAAATTCACGTTCTATAGTTTTAATTTGTTGACTACATTGGCTAGTTATTGTCTCCTAGAGACTGTCATAAGCTATCAAGAAACTATGGGTTAAACATACGAATCATAGTTACATAAATTTTATAATTTTTACAATCAATTGTTTACTACCCAATATCCGACTTTCATTTTGTATTTTGCATCAACCATCACCAATTCTTCTTGGTTGAATGGAGGGTACATGTCTAAATTCCTAGGAACTTGACAAGAATTATTTTGATTTATTTCAAACATGTTTGTCTATCCAATACAAGATGAAACAAATAAATTAATAGTGAAAAACTCATTGTGAAACCTCACAACATATAATCTAGAATGGTGATGAATGAAAAATATGGTATAACATGCACTACTGGATTAAATACTCATGAAATTTCATGTCATTATTGGTTCCCATTAAAGTGGTGCATGTTTGTAATTCTAAGACTTGCAACAATCTAACATTTCTATTGAAATATGAAGTTCACAATGAATTAATGTATCTTATAATGACCACAAACCCACTTGATTTGATATTGACCAAGGTAATTACATTTGATGTTGATAATGACAATGTTAAATTCTAGAAGTATATCCATATATTTCAACTTGTCAAATTTTCACATCCTTTTCTAACATTAGCCACATGACATTATTGAGTACAAATAATTATAATCTTTTGAATATAATGTCAACTAAATGTTTTGTAATGAGTGGGATGAATTAAAAATGCAAGTGTTTTGGAATTCAATCAAAGGCTTGGATTATGAGATGAAGGAAATTCAACATAGGCTACAATTATGAAGTATAGGATATGAATTTTAAAACAAGGAGGATATTAAAATGTGTTTTTCTATATATGAAACACGAGAAGAAAAAAAGCCATTAAAAACAACAAACTAGTTTGAGATTGAAAAACAAATTTATTCAAGTTTCTTGTTCGAACATCTATGATGAGAGTTCCAATGGAAAAACTAATCATAAGTCTTTTCCAAAGGTGGAATGAAGGTCTTCTATCTTTGGGAGAAACCATTTAACCCATATTTTGTTGTCAATTCATTAGCATAACAATTAAAAACATTGCACAAAATTCAGAGATCCTTTAAGCTCAAAGACCCAAGGCTTGATTTTTCGAATTGCTTGAGCATGGTCAAGGTGAGTCTTTTGTGTAAATTGAAAAACAATAAGTTGTGGAAGTGATTGAAAACCACAAATTGCAAATTTGGAACCTTTTTAATTTTGACTTCCTTCATTGCGAGCTCATGTAGTGCAAGCTTCCACGTGCTTTAATGAGTGTAATCATTAATCACCTTCTTCCATCTTGAGTTTCTTTGTTGAAGCAATGAAATTTGTACAATTGTGCAGTTGTATTCCACCATCTATCTCATTCCATTAAATTTGCAAATAACCTAGGGGACATGTGGTCATGAACAATGAAGTTTGGGAGAGATGACAAGAACTCCATTTTGCTAAAATCTAAAAATGAACTTAAAGAAATGAATTACAAAAAATGAACTTGGAATTTAAGTAAATAAATGAGTAAGAGAGAACAAATTGCAAAGGAAGAATTAAATGTAGATACAAGAAATGGAATCTCAAAAAAACTGAAATGAATGACAAAACTCAATTCTAATTTATTGGATCACAAAGGGAAAAAATCAAAATATAGATGCAACAAGTATTTGACAATTCAAATTGCAACATAAAAAATTGGTATGGAATGATTGAGAGTGTAGGATGTCATAGATTCAAGCATTGGATGGTTCAAATTGCAAGAGAAAGAATCAATATCAAACGACTAAGATTGTAAAATGTTACAAATTCAAGCACCTAATGGCTTGAATTGTAATAGAAAGAATCGACACCAAATGGTTGAGATTGTAAAATGTCGCAAATTTGAACATCAAGTGGTTCATATTACAACTTCACTTATTTGTGACATGCCATTTAATAGTTTGAATAAACCACATGTACATGGATGACACGATGACATACTTTAATATTCCAATGACATGGATAAAATATACTAAAAATATTTTTTATTGTTCATGTTCATAGGCTCACATTGACAAGTTCACAATATAGTGTCGTTATTTTACAAACAAAGACATTCAAAGGTGTTGGGGAGTTTTTCAACTTTGAAATAGACCTTCATGCCCATGAAGATGACTGGGCAAATATGATTATTTCAAGAAAGATGTGTAATGATTGCATTTTAGTGACATGGCAATCATTTTAATACATTTTTTTTTCATCAATTATTTTAAAGAATAAATAATAATTTGTGCATGTTCAAATTTGGATATGTTTTGAAGCTAATGAATAAATACAAGGTGAAATCAATTTGCACCCAAAGCAAAAAAGATGAAAGTTAGTGCAAATTGAAATTAAATTGGTTTTAGGAACATAATCATGGGAAACATACATTCAAATGATTGATCACATCTCAAACTTGCAAAGAATTACCACTCTCCTTCCTAGCCACATTCATAGCCATCTTGAGAAAAAAATTGATGCCAAATTCATATATATATATATATATATTTGAATTCAATGACATACCCTGGTCCTAATACTTTTGTCTCTTCCACCATAATATTGGACATATAATATAGCTTGATTAACCTAATAAGTGTCAAGACCCAACATGTGTCAATATTCACATGACATTGGTTTGGACTTATGATTTTTGTAAGACCTAGTGGTATCCACAAGGCTTAATAAAAACAAATGGTTTACAAATGGGTTTGAATTTGAGTATTTACACAAGATATAATGGTATGCACCAGGCTTGGTTGTTCTATTAAAAAGTATTGCTTGCAATTGGTTGATCATAATGATCAGGTGTGGTGGTAACATTTGAATAATCTCTCACCTTAGATTGTTCAAGTTTTTGTCTTTATGGATGAAGCTAGGGAAGCAATTAGTATTTGTTTTGGATGTGAAAGTTACAAATAGAGGCCCAAATAAGAGGTGTAGGATATAAGGGATGCACATGAACCTCCTCTAAATTTATCTATGAAAAGAAATTTGTTTGTTTGTTTTTTTCCTGTTTATTTGTCTCACAGAGATCTTCCAAGACAAGACACCTCTTCTTGCATGCTTGGTACCATTGGAAAGCCCTTGGTGAGTCGGGGTGCACTGAGTTGATTTCATAATGTCTCAACATATAATGAACAAGTTATTAAAAATTGAACATTTCTTTCATTGAAAATTAGTTTAAATATAAAAAAAACTAAAACTTTTAGGGGAATTTGAGTGCACATTTGGTATTGTTGGAAAGCTCTCAGCAAGTAGGATATAAGAAAAGTGATGTTTGAGAAAATAAAAATAAAATTTTGAATAATTTTTAGCATTGAAAAATCAAATAGATTACAAAAAAGGAAACACAGTTCAGGATTTGTATGTTAATAGGGCCACAGTGAACCAGCACCCACCAGCGCACCATCCACTGGATGCCTGTTGTTACTCAGTTGTGGATGAACCTCAACTGAGTTAGTATATAGTTTCACCTAGGTAACCATTTCTGTAAGAAATAGGTCTCATATATAGGTAGACAGGTTAGGGAAAAATAGATATTTATAAAGTAAGTAGATGGTTAATAGCTAGGTAAGGGCTGTTTTGAGTAGCTACTTACTAACAACCTGCTTGTGGGTTGTTGTTAGGGTTAGGATTAGACATTAGGTAGTTAAAAAAAAGCAAAAAACAGAGCTAATAATCACCATGGTTAGCTAAGGAAGTGGAACCCAACAGAAAACTGTTTCTTAACAACTTATCATTCATCATCCTGCATGGTGCACTGGTGGGTTGCTGGTTCACTGTGGTCTGTTCTGTTGTGAATAGGTGTGAGATGCAGTTAAGGACTTCGGGGTGGGTACTTATGTGATTCATTTACCATCTATCATTGGTTAACGAAAACGGTTTAATGCATTGAGTTTAAATATATATTATGCGGCTGGCACTGTCCGCATACCACCTCTGCAATAAGTTACAACAACACGTCCCGACAGTTACCTAGTTTATTAACTGCTCTTGCAACGTACAATATTGTCTTAAATTTTTTGAAACCTTCTTGTCCTTTCTAATGGCGGTCTTAATAATGTCTAATCCTTCAATTCATGGCAGACAAAAAAAAAAGGCAATAATCCAATGAATCCTTTAATCCAAAGGACACTTTTTCAAAATAAAATTTTAGTCATAAAGACACACACACACACACACACATATATGTATGTATGTATGTATAATTTATGATAGAATATTATATACATTAGTGTGTGTGTGTTTGTTGGCCCAAGTGTGAACATGTTAAGAGCTCGACTGATTTTTCCCCAATTTTTGCAATTTGTTTGAATTTCTCAAATTTTGCCAACAAAATCCACTCAAAAATCAATACCTTCCATACCTTAGCTCTGAAAATTGAGAAATAAACTCTATTAAAATCTGACTCCTCGAGAGCTTTCCAACAACACCAAGAACAACGCTTCCAAATTCCAGTACAGTTTTCAGTTTCGATTTTTATTTAATTCGCATTGAGAAAATAGTTCAGTAATCAATAGCTTCCACGCCATAGCTCTAAACAGACTCAAAGCAAATGGGTGCACCCCTGCAAAGATACCAAGAGCACAGCATGAAGTGTCATGATTTGAGAGATCTCAGCATAACAAAACAAAACAAACTATCTTGCTTCATTGATAGATGACAATTCTTAGTCTTCAAATTGTTGTTTTTTGGATTCTTTTATACAGGGAAACTCAGAGTCAAATCTTTCCACTTTCAATCTACCACTTGGAAGGAGCCAACCTGCTTACCAAATTTGCCTGCAACAGAAGGCACTATTAATGTTTGCTGTAAGGAGGGAGCACTACCCACAATGTGTGTTCTTCATTTAAAATGTGGGATTTGGCGCATAGATGGAGTGAACTCACAAGAATCTTCTGTGGGTGAGGGACAATAGTTGGTGAGCTGGACTGTCAAGAATCAGAAGCAATAACAATTGTATGTACTTACATAAATGACCATTCCATTGAGTTATCAGTTACCATTTAGAGGTATAAATGTGGCCTATTGAAGTGCCCATTTATTAATGGCGCCCTTTGGCAGCAAAAATGGGTTCCAAAACTTCAATGCAATATTTTTGGGTGTCGACACAACCAGTTATTTACCTGACGGATCATCAAAGTCAATGGGCAGCAGCTGTTTAATGGGGTTGTAGTCAGGAGTACTCTACTGAGTCACTGAACCTATCCTTTGGATTTTACAGTACTAGCCTAGCAGAAATACATTAGGTAGCCTAATACCATTGGTAGGGTTTTTGAACCGTGTTGTGAAGGATTCTTTTCACCCTTGTTTTCTTTCTCACCAACAAAGGTGTCTTAGAGCCATTTTAGACAAGGGGTCCGGGGACTAAAAGCCTAAGGACCTATTTACACCAAATTGAACCTTGAATTGGACCCTTCTTCTTATTAAAGAAAAATGTTTTTTCCTATGGTACAATGAGTATGTCTAAAGGCTTGGGTTTCAAGGGTCTAAGATACATTGTGTGATTGACATGGGAGAGGCTTAGGTTAACTTTTGGTCTTTTCTTTTTTTCCCTGTTTTTCTTCTTTTTTATTCTTATTATACACAATGGACTTTTTTTTTTTTTTTCATTACAATTTTTTTTTCGTGGTGTTTTTTTTGTTTGGAATGGGAATTAGTTTAGGGATCTTTTGTAAATCCAAAACTTCTTCCACTTGTGAAAATTCGCATTTCAACCTTTCACTTTTTACCCCATCTTCCAATTCAACTCCATTTCATGCATTTCAAAAGGTTGAAACTACACTCCTAGCAACCACCTTGTGAGGATACACAAAACCAACCATGTCAACTCTAGAATTGGTCCAAATGGAGGAACTAATGGGCTCTCAACAATGTCTTCAATCCATAACATTTCTTTCATTTTCATAAAATTTGAGCAACAAGTTATAAAAAAACAACAAAAAAACAAGAAACGAACAACCTTGAACCCTAGCATAGACTTTGGTTCTCCAAACTATAAGCTTTCCTTTAAACTCTTTTTCTTAGTTTGGACCAATTGGTTTTACCTCCAAAATGATGCCATGTAAGCTAAATCACAATTTGATTTGTCTTAGTCATGGACCGTTGTCAAAAGTCCTTGGGACCAATTTAATTCTCTTGACCAATAAGAATGTTTGATTGCATTGGACCCTATTCCTTGGACCCTTGTCTAAAGTGGCCCTTAGATGGTGTGACTATATATGTGCTTGTAAATTTTTTCATATAAATGAAACTTTACTCTATGTGCTCCTTTGTAAATATTTTTCAGATAAATGTTTTTGATGTCTCCTTAAGATAGACCTCTAATGGACTATTTATTATGTGACCCTATCCCCGAGATAAATAGGCAACCTATACCTATATGATACATGACTAGTTTACACCTAGCCACTTAGTACATTATCAATTTTGCTTGTGACTCTAATAAACATCTTCCTTTTCAATTATTGATGTCATTGGACTTTGCTATCACCTAGTAGGTTGTCCCTCACAATGGTCATTTTTGAAAACCTCCAGCCTTGTCAAACTTTTTCCCTTTTATAATGGCAATTTCCATTTACAATTTACAATAAATATGTGACACATGTTTTAAAGCTTCAAATAAAACTAAAATAATGCATATCCATGTTACAAATAAACACTCATGCACTAGTATATTGATTATTAACAATATTAATATCATGGCCCATAATAAATCTCCATGGCTTTGATTTTCAAAATGAATGGTTGATAAGTAGTGTAGCCTATGTTGTTGGCCCAAGTGTGAACACATTCTTTGTTTTTCACATTTTCAGAATTGAAAATTTTGAAATTTGACATTGTGAACACATTGAAAGCTCAATTGATGTTTCCTTCTAAATCCATTCAAAAATCAATATCTTCCACACCTTAACTCCAAAAACTGAGAAATAAACTTAATTAAATTTGACTTGCTGAGGGATTTCCAATAACACCAAGAACAACCCAAAAACTTTAATAAAATTTTCAGTTTTTATTTTATTTAATTTTCATTGAAAAAATGTTTCAATAATCAATAGCTTCCACACAATAATTCCAAACAAATTTCAAACCAAGTCACTGCACCCCTATTCATTTAGAGCTTTTTTGAAAATACCAAGATCATGGTATGAAGTGTCATGTTTAAGGAGATTCTGATGTGACAAACAATAAAACAAAGTACCTCGCTTCATAGATAAATATTATCCCTCAATTTACAATCCAATAAAACATCAAAGGATTCCAATACTAATTATTACATGTCCATTATTTTATGGAATATTGTGTTAGCAATTTGCTTAAATGGCGGTGTTAGGCAACATGATTATCAGGAGAAAGATCAATGATTAAAAAGTAAACTAGTTGAAACATACATAGTCAAAATTACAATTCCCTACAACCAATTGAACTCTATAGTTAGTTGAATAATACCAATATGTTGTAGTACTACCAAATGATTAACTTAAAAAATACTATGAGCATAATAAAATAGTTAGAGGCAACTATATAATTGTTACGAGATTTTGGAAATAAAGGAAAAAAAGGAGGAGGTGAGGGGGGGTTTTTTTTTGTACTTTTTATTATTGTAAAAGGATTCCTATTGAATGTAATGATGTGTGTGTGAGCTTGCACATAATTTGTATTTATGTGCGTATGTTTGTGTGTGTGATTGGAAATAAAGGTATAAATGTACAATGTGTAGGTTCTACGGATTGAAATAGTAGAATTATAATGGTTGTGTCAAAGGTTTAAAAAATATGAATTATGTGAATGATAATCATGGATTTACATGCTGAGATGTTTTAATTTACATGAATAATTGTAGTATAGTTGTACAAGTTATGAAGTTTTTTTTAAAGTTTAAGTCATGCCTTAATTATTCTAACATGCCATGTTTGGAGTAATCGAATGGGTAAGATGAGCCATGGGTGAATCAAACTCACAAAAAACACCATGGCATGAACTTGGAAAGGAACCACCACCTCTTCTACTATGATATATTTTGTGATTAGTTGCATGGGCTCCATCGAAAATGGAAAAAAATCATTGGATTTCCAAAAAGGAGTTTTGAAAATTTGTGATTTCAAATTATGAACCCTTCAACTTTACAGGCTCATAACTTTCACATATACAATTTCCAAGTGAGGAAATTGAAAATGCAAAGGTGTAGCTAATGACAAGAAATTTTCCATGATATATTATGTGTTTAATTTGAATGTCATATATTTGATCCATGTTTCTTAGGTTTTAATGGTCGATAGTCAAGTTATCAATTTGAATTTTCACCTTTCTTTTCGCATAACACTTAAGTCCCAAGTTTAAATGGAAAGTGCAAGTTTATTTTCAATATTTAAGGTTGCAAAAATTTTCAATAGTATATTTGGGATTCAATTTGGATTGTGTTTATTATTTGTATC
>Ga0209208_10001538_pt1 | contig 32610 bp, 31 predicted proteins | sample S1TSphfallax_3_FD_187694 | JGI IMG/M metagenome (GOLD analysis project Ga0209208, IMG submission 187694) | Host-associated microbial communities from peat moss isolated from Minnesota, USA - S1T2_Fd - Sphagnum fallax MG (SPAdes) (version 2) | ecosystem: Host-associated > Plants > Peat moss >...
CAATTATACTCTTCCAAGTGCCATTGGCATCACTATGCTCCAACCCATGGGAATGTTTGTTTGTTCACAAGCTAGAACATGGCTTATGTCTTCTACTTGAAATTTGGGTACTTTGCATTCACCTTTTTGTTATATTTTTTCTATTTTTTTCATGCATTTTACTACAATAGAAGGATTTTGTTTACATACTATTTTCTACGCTTGCTTTCCACTTGAATCTAACTAAATAGTTGAAAGCAATTGGATTCACATATGTAATTATCTTAATTTTCCCATTGCATGTGGAAATAAATTGAAGATGATTCATTTTGTTCAAAATGGCAATGTATGAAATTGGGTTAGAAATTCCTTTTGAACCTTTCATTATGCTGGTAATGTCAAGTTCATTATTTCATAATTAAACTTTTCTGTTGCATATTTTAAACTTGGAATAAACTTTTCATGTGTTTTCTAATTTTTGACTTGAATAACAAACTCAATATTTATTTATGCACATAAAAGAAACATGTTAGATGTGCGGTAAAAAGATAACCCAATAATTTAAAATTTTATTTAAAAGTTAGTAATCATATATCCCAAAGAAGGAGAAATAGATGTTATTATTGAACTTGAAGCTTTGAAAAAAATTCCAAATTTTTTACCTCAATTGTTTGAAACATTGGATTCTCACCAATGTTTAGTTCAAGTAGACATTTGAAAGAATGTCAATCTATGAATTTTTGAATGATATGTACTTGAATCCCTTTTCTTTGCATTATTGTACATTAGATTCATATTTGATTTAAATTTTAGTGATGAAAGAAATCAAGGAATTTGTATAAGGGAGGTCTTTTGTATGGTTGTCTTAAACATTTCAACATTTGATTGTACTTAAAACATTTTGAAAGGAATTTCGTAGTTGATTCAATTTCATTGTAAAATTAAACAAAATGTGTGCCAACATTCAATATTTACTAACACTTATAGTTTCATGTAGTCCATTAGGTGGCACTACTATAAAATTATGGTTTTTTTCTACTAACATTGCGATTAAAATGACTATACAATCATGATATAAATAGAATACTAGTATGAAGTGACCAAAGATGTCCATTATGAATAACATTAAAAATGGCAATGTTCGTTTTGACTACAAAAACTAGCATTATAGTCAAATCAAACAACGTGTTTCACATGTGGCGAAGATGGCACCAACATGACATTGTCCATGTTGACTAATATGCTTAAAATTAGTCATCAAACTATGATTGATGTGATTGTAATGTCATTTATAATATGATGTGGAAATATTAAAATAAAAATTATTATTATAGGTTATTATTATTTATGTTAATCACATAAATTTTGCTAGCATAGTTAGTTCACATGTTTGTGAATTGTTATTAATAATTATTTCACATGAAATAAAGAATTCTAATAAGGGACAACAATTCAAAAAAAATTTAAATGAAATTGGAAAATGGAATATATAATATATTCAATCTAAATTTTTGTACATACTTATATATACTAATATTTCACAAAATATATTATAATTACTAACTATATATCTATATGTCAATGTTGAAGTATTCAAATATCATTATTTAGTTAAAATTTACAATGAATAAGGTGAACACATCATGTCTAGTTTGAAATTAAAATAATATTGAACAACACACCAATGACCATATATGTGATGATCTTTACATCACCTAACCCTAAAGGCCCATACCTTTGGATATATGGCTGAACACTACTATAGAAATTTTGAACACACAATCCACATTATGGACATTCCAAATGACACAAAAAGGCCTTCAAATCAAGTAGATGATCTACAGAATTACAATAACACATGTACATGATTTTGAACATTGTTTTGAATCTTCATTTCAATTTGAAACTAAAACCATTGTAGTAAATTAGGTTAACCATCATTGTCAGAGTTGTTTAGCCCATCAAACTCATGTGCATTGTGTGGATCACTATCATGACTATTTTGATTTGTTCCAATAGTAGCAACATCTACCAAATCTACATGCATGAATGGAACTCCTCCAACAATAGTGGCTATTTGAGTTACCTAGGAATTGAAATTGAAGCTTGTAAACCAATGTAACTATCATCATTCTTAATTCTAAACATATCCAAATCAATAGGGTTAAAATAACCACCCCCTATTACTTGTTTCCCACATGGATCTTTGCATATAACTACCTTCCACCTTTTTTCTTTTGGATTAGTGAAAAAAAACACTTGTTCAACATGAATTGGGAAAGCAAAAGGTCGATCAAAGATGAGAATTAGGGAATTGAAATTATCGAGTGTGAAGTTGTACTTGTGTCCTTTTGTAATATGCTTTCACCCAATTGCAAAAAAACATTATAATATTGAATACACCATAGTGTAGCTCCAATATCTCTTCAATCCAACCTACATATTCTAGCTTTACAAGGATAGACCATTGATAATTTGGTCCTAAAACATATTCTTGTTCAAACATAACAACAATGCTACTATCCCTTGGCATAAAATGTTCTTCATCACTAGAAACACATAAATGATTTCCAAAAACATACATTGCACGATATGTTGTAGCTTCCAATGTTGACTCCAATGTTGGCGGCATGGACATATGCACAACATCTTTGTCAATTATTTCAACATGTTTGATGGCAGAGGAAATGGTAATCCTTAACCAAATTGGAAATGGGGTGACTTCTACAAGGCGGTCTGGGAATATAGGAGTTCTACCCTAAGAAGGAACCCCATCTGATCACGATCGAGCTCAGTAATCATCCACCCATTATCATCCGTATATCATACACGTAGATCAACATGAGATCACGTAATCATCCACCCACACCACGATCGGTCTTCGTTTTCATCCACCCTGATCACTTGGATCTCTGTGTCCATCCGCCCTTCTCTTCTCTCCTCTCCGCGTTTGTCTCTCCTTTGCTTGCGTTCTGTCTCCCTCCTCTCTCTCTGCTCTCCTCCCTCTTCTCCGTTGTGTGTGTGTGTGTGTTTCTACGTGTGCTTGGTCGCTGTGTGGATGGTTTCGGTGGTGGAATGTGTTCATCAGTGAGGGAAGTGCCATTGCTCAGTGCAGGAAGTAGCCCATCTCCTTCTGTACAGGAAAAAGCTTCCAGATGGGGTGGTCGGAGAGTGGCCATAAGCTTGCTCCGTATTGTGTATGCACCTCCTGTGTACCATGCGGAGCTACTCCTCACACAGGCTGCTCGGCCTGCCTATCTTCTTCCTACAGCGCAATGGGTGGACACGAATGCAGCAGGTGTGAGCAGCGGCGAAGCCGCTGGTAAGCTTTGCTATCTTTGCAATATCCAATCTGCTTTTGGAATCTGTAGTAGGACCTGCAAGCCATGTAGTGATTTTTTGTAACGTGACTCCAATTTCTAGCTGCATTTTGTCACAGAATCTCTGTCCTTCTTGAACCCTAGGTTTTTACGTGTCCTTGAAGTACTCTAGTTTTGCAATTGAGCTTGCTGTTTGTTCACCATTTCATTCTGCACCCAAAAGTCCATGTTTGGTTTTTTTTTTTCGTTTCTTTCTTTGTTTTTTTTCTCTTTTTTTCCCTTTTCCTTTTCTTCCTCCAAGGACAGAACTTCTTGGTGAAGAGGAGTCTCTCATTCCAATAGAATGTTGAACCAATTTAACATTGAGAACAGGTGGGGAGCAGGTATCTTTGGAGCTGGCACAGAATTGGAAAAACATGGCCTGCGAGAGAGAAGAAGCCAAGGCTATGGTGGTTGATTATCTGAAAGGTCACGGGGTAAGCACCCCCATTGCTGCATGAGCTGTTAACAAAGCTTCCTGATTTGTGGCCCATCTGCTTGCACTCTTAAGATCCTGTTACAGAATTTGATACATTTCATGTTACTAACTAATGACCTTCAAGGTGCATTATTATCTTGTCTTTTTCAATCCAGGCCAATTCCCTTGAATGTGGGAGTTTCATAGTAACCACATGGTGATGATTCTATTGTCATATTTTGACAAGAGAAAATTGGAGTGGCATGTATGAAGGTCCTGTGCTATTGTTTTAGATTGATTTTTCAGCTCCGCTCCAAACAGCTAAAATACAATATGGTACATGTTGCTGTTGAAGGTCCCTGAACCTACAATAATACCCAATAATAAACGTACAGGTCGCTGTTGTGCAAAACACTCCTCATTTTATTTTTTTCATTCACATCTTGTTTTCTCGTTTTTTTAGCATTGGGTTTTTTCTCTGTTTCATTGCTTCCTGATTGTTTGCCATCATGTTGTGAGATCTGAAGTATCTCCATAACCTCATTATTTGGTAACCTCTCAATTTGTTTCAGGTTGTCTAAATTGTAAGTATGGAGAAATTCTCAGTACTTATGAAGATAATGTATTAGCCATGTACTGTTAACAATCAGAACTTACTCTACAGCCTTCATACTAGTCTGTTTTGGAAAAAGAAATTTGCCAAAATTAGCTGTGATTGATAATGTATCAAGTATGCAGGATGAGTGGGAATTTGGGCAGTGTCTATAATGATGCAGAAGATATAATTTCTTCTTCCAACTCTGCTTACTTGTTTTGATTTCAGTATAATGATTCGTTTTTCTCTGGAGATTAACATCGAGCATGTTTGCAGGAAGAGAGTTGACAACATCTGAGATTCATAGCACACTACACCCTTATTTTGAGAGCTTGGGAGCAAAACACAAAGAGGGTTTAGCTGATGTTTACGTGAGCTTCCCAGATCCTCCTCCGCCACAGACAGAGCTTGTTGGGTTATTGCAAGTTGATGGTGATGTAACAACAGCCCTTGCAATTCCAGAAATCAGCTTCTCTGAATATCCACAACTCCAGGTTCAGGCTGTTGATGGGAAGCTCCCACCTTCACTCATGTACTTTCTTCACCTCAGTTTCCCACCTGAGCAAGTTGAAGGTTTGGTCTCCTGCTTCCCCACTATAACAAGCTACAGTGTGAATGGCAAACTGAAGCCAGTGGTTGATCTACTCCTTGGAATGGGTGTGTCAGTAGTGATCTCCCAACCATTGTCCTCAAGAGACCACAAATTTTTGGGTGTAGCCCAGAGGAAAACCTAAAGCCAACTGCTGCATTCCTTGAGGGCCTTGGAGTGGACCAAGGAAAATGGGGGAAGATTTTTGTTTCATTTCCTCATATATTGACTTACAGTCATAGCAAGCTATAACATGTCATTGAATTTCTGTTGGAAATTGGACTATTGTCAGTGGATGCAGGGAAGGTGATCACAAGGTTTCCACAGATTACTCGCTATAGTGTGGATGCCAAATTCAAGCCAATGATGGATTACTTTGTTGACATTGGGGTGATTGATTTTGGGATACTAATTTTTTGGTCACCACAAACGTTAGGGTTAAGCCTGGAGCTCAACATTAAGCCAACAATTACTTTTTTCACAGAATTTGGGTTTTCTACAGAAGAGATCACAACTATTGTTAGTCAGTTCCCACAACTTCTTGGTCTGAATGTGGAGAAAAATATCCACCCTAAGTGGGACTACTTCTTGAGATTGGACAGATTGAGGTCAGAATTGGTGGATTTTCCTCAGTATTTTGGATATAGCTTAGAGAAAAGAATCAAGCCTAGGTGTGAAATCCTGCTATCGAGTGGGCTTTTGTGGACCCTGAACTGCACACTAAGCACTACAGAAACTGCATTTACGAAGATGTTGAGAAAGATTCTAAGCACTTTGCTCTTATGAGTGAAAAGATACCAAAATTTTAAAGAGAAACACAGAAGAAGCATTTTGCGGCCATGTCTTCATGTACTCAAAGTAGTGGTTCCATGCAATAAATCTTATGTTTTTCCTTTGGTTGGTTATACAACCTGGATCCTTCCAGGGTTTTGGAATCAATAAACTCAGTATTCTACAAACAGCTTCCCAGGTGTGTGTAGAAGGTTGTGAAGGTGGAAGGTTCCAAAACACAGGACTCAACCTTAAAATCCTCAAATCCTTGAAGGTTTATGTATATATAAGGTCTTATCATCAAGACAATTTGGGTGCTTTCCAAATCATGAAATATGGCTAATCCATAAAAACAGATAAATACCTAAGTTCATGATTGATCTAATCACACACTATCTTATTTGTGTACACTGTTTGAAAAATGTTTGGTGGTTGTTGTCATTGTTTGGTGTGAGATGTAGAACTATTGTGCTCATTTTAGATCATGTTCCACAATCAGAATTTTTTCTAAAAAAAATATTATTTCATGATCCCACTTCTGACATTGATGTTCAAGAGGTTAGACATCATTGTATGAAGCCAATTATGAATTCCAGCCACTCACAAAATTGGGGTGTAAGAGAAACTCCAACATCGCTTTGATGATCAATATAAAAGATTTAGCATGCAAAGTCTTATTCATTCTACACTCATGATGTGAAATGTCCTACACTATAGCAAACATTTAGACTACACATGGCAAGTTCAAAATGTTCCTTGTATTGTGGAACCCATCAATTGTGACAATTATGAATGGAGCAAATGTCAATCATGGATGAGTGAGGTGCATAAGATGTGAAATTAACTATTGCAAGGAATTGATTTGCACTTATTTATGCTGCACTCTCCAACTAATGTTTATTATACTCAACTATATTGCATAGTTGTAACATCTCATTTTCAGTGTTCACATTCCCCATCTAGTTGTAATTGTTTCCTTTTACCCTTCCATCCTTCTCCATTTCATAGCACATGCATCAATCCTTCTAACATCATTAAATTTCCAACAGATTTCTCAATTCCAAGAAAATTCCATTTTAGATGTCTCCTACCATTTCTTCCACATAGTTTGCCTTCTACAGTTTTATATTAATAAGATTTTTCAGTTCTTTACAAAGTATGGAAAAACATTTGATTAAACAAATTCAAATACATTTTCTCATAGCAATGTAGCAATTGAGACACAGTATAATTTCACATTTTCTACATAACAACATATTACACTAGTACTTATTAACAAAGAAACACCACTTGGCCTAGCATAGGTATATAAACTACTAGAAACATGGTTGAGTATTTTTTTCCACTAGTCTCATGCTAATATGTAGCCTATTGCAAATTGTTGAAGACTGTATGTATGATACATTTCTTCAAACCCTTCATTGTTCCATGAAAAATGTCAACTGGGATGAAATTGTTCTTACAAGTAAAAACCTATACAAATTTGTCAAGAAGAGAAGAAACTGTTTTGTACTCAAAATCTGGGTACAATTCAATTGCTTGTGCATCCTCTGGTCCCAACTCAAAATACTCATCTCCCGCCACAAAGATGGAGTATAAGACAGCAGGATAGATGAAATTTGGGAAAGGGAGTTCTGCATCATACAAATCAAACCAAATCCCTATTTAATTTGAGCATATTCAAACCAAACCACAACCCTATTTATTCATGCATGTGATGAAATTGAAGGAAGAGGCTTTCAAGTATAACTTTCAACTTGTAAAAATTTGTTTTCTCACTACAAGTGGCCTCATTGGTACATAAATGATGAACAAAAGGACTAGAATTCCTTACCATCCAATTGCTTTCGCAATGTAGACTCAGGTACATAACTTTTCTCAAGTTTGTGACCAATTTTCTCTTCCCATATCTCAATGAGCTCATTGAAACTCAAAACATTGGTTGGTGGACGAATCACAAGCTGTTTGTTCAAGGTGCGAGGATCATCAACTGATTTGATGGTAATTGTGGCAATGTCATCCTCATCCACATAAATTGCTGTTTTGAACCCCCTCCCCCCCAAAAGAAATGTAGAGCATTAAAAATACAAATGATAAATTTCCAAAATAATGCAAAAAACCAAAACTCAATGTCACCTTGAGATTATACATGCCATATAAATTTTCTCATATACACATTTTCTAGTACTATAAATGTTGTTTAGCAACAAAGATACTACAAGAAAAACTCATATAATCAAGAAGATCCCCAAGTAGCCTAGGAGAAGATTTGCATCTTACATGTACACTAATACTTTACCTTTTGCATTCCCATCACCCAAAATGGTGATCTTATCTCTTGGGGGTGCCTCCAGACCCTCTTGCAGTAATGTGGGGAGGTAATATGCAGCAAAATTGTTGGCATTTATGAATGTGTAGGGGATCCCTGACTCTCTTAAAGCAGTGCGAATTTTTGCCTTGGGTTTGAAGATAGCTTGCAGAGCAGGTAGATCTGTAGTTCTCTCAACATCAACCCCAAACTCAGAAGGTAGGAATCTCTGCCCCATCCCACGCACAAGACAATGTGAACACATAAAAACTCTCGAAATGACATTCTGAAATCAATTAAAACCTTGGAAAGGAATGCATACATCTATTTGGAGATTTGGAGTATGGATTGTTTATTTTCTAGGAGGGTGTCCAAAAACATCAAATTATGGATTCTTTTTGTAAATATTTTACAGCATTATCTTAGCTACAACCTCCCCAATTTGGACCCTTACCCTCACACCCACCCCTACTATTGGAAAAATATGGAATGGCATGAGTAGGCACATTACCTTGATGTGTCCGACTTCCTTTATTGCATCAATAAGCTTGAGTTGGTCTGCTATTAGTGTTATTGAAATTGTAGAGATCACCACATCCACTTGCTTCAATGCTGCAAGAATGCTTTCATGGTCTCCAAGATCCCCCTGTAAGATGGTATTTAGGGTTGGTGAAGAAGATATGCGACAAATGCAAGGAATACCAAGTGAGACCAAAATGGAGTCATGCAATGTTTGATCAATTTCACAAGGGAAACAAATGAATACAAGAACCATTGATGGACTGACTTACATGCAAGATTGTGATGCCAGCTGCTGTAAAGGAGTCAAGCAGCACCTTCCTTGCAGAATTGGGAACTGCAGTTGTGTCTGGTCGAACCACAACAAAAGTGGGATGTCCCAATTGAGCACTTGCCTTAGCAATATACTTCCCAATGTACCCAGTTGCTCCAAGGACCAAAATCTTGCTCTTCCCCATTTTGACTAGTTGCTCCCAATAACAGTATTGAAAAACTTGGAGGAACTGAAATACAACAGCAATTCAATCTTGTAAATATATTATCAAAGCAATTTACATTCCCACAAAGAATTGTGCATCAGGAAACAGATTTGATAATACAGTTCCCACAATTAATTGATCCAAATTCCAAATGCATCATTAACAACAACTACAACAAACAACAACAATCCAAACAATTATTCCTTTCATTATACTTCCATAAGTGCACCAATCCATCTCTTTCCAAGTATTGATCTAAGTATCTACAACCAAAGAGGAGTAGTTGCAATCTTTTCACAAAAGGACAATGCCCCAACACCTCAACTTTCAAGGAGGTCAAGTCTCAAGATTTAGAGATGAAGAACAAAAAAAGCCAATCCCCAACATCAAGTACAAATCGTTATAGAACATTCAATGGAACAAACAATTACAAAAATTGCAAATCTTTCACAATGCTATGAAGACCCCTTTCCTTGATTGAATGCTTTGAGGAAGCCAAGCACGCATGATGCATGAAGAAGACACATAATAACAAAGAAACACACAAAAATGGTGACTTGAGAAAAGAAAGAAAAAAAGGGAGGGTACAAGTAAGTAAGTGAGAACAACAACAACAATGTGAAGAAAAATTAGAGTAATGGGTAATGAAGGACCTGGAGCTCTTGCAATGGAATTGAAGGGACAACAAAGACTCGAGTGTGCTTGGGAGTAGTAGTCTGTCCCTTAAACCTTCACCTCATTTTTTATAGGCAAGGGAAGTAGTATGGGCTAGGGCCAGGGTGAACCAGCACCCACCAGTACATCATGAAGGATGGATGATAAGTGGTCAGGAAACAGTTTTCTTTTCGATTCCAGTTCCCGACTTAACCATGGTGGTTAGTTAGCTCAGTTGTTTCATTTACTACCTACCTACTAACAACCAGCTTGTGAGTTATTAGTAGGTAGGTAGTAAAAACAGCCCTTACCTATGTATAAAGTTTCTCCCTACTTAGTGATCACATATTTGCATATATATGTATATATAGGACCTAGTTCTTAAAGAATGGGTTACCCAGATGAAAGCAGATATTAACTTAGTTGAGGTTCATCCACAACTGATTTATAACATTCATTCAGTGGATGGTGTGCTAGTGGGTGCTGGTTCACTCTGGGCTCCGGGACAACTAGGTACCATGTATTTGAAAAAAAGTCAAGTACAAATTATAGTATAAAACTCCGTTTTGTAGTTCTTTCTTTGCACTTGGTTCACATTTTAACAAAAGTGGCGGAGGGAGAGGGTGGGAGGCAATCGCCCAAGAAACTTCCAAGATTTAGAGGATTGGTCCACATTTTAACAAAAGTGGCGGAGGGAGAGGGTGGGAGGCAATCGCCCAAGAAACTTCCAAGATTTAGAGGATTGGTCCACATTTTAACAAAAGTAGCGGAGGGAGAGGGTGGGAGGCAATCGCCCAAGAAACTTCCAAGATTTAGAGGATTGGTCCACATTTTAACAAAAGTAGCGGAGGGAGAGGGTGGGAAACCACTGCCTGGATTTTTCCTTTGTATTTTCAGCTCCCTTACCTGCCTGAAGAAACCTGTTTTCAGCAAGGGGGATCTTGTGTGGTGGAAGGTACCAACCTTCCAGGCTGAACTGGGATCTTCTGACCAGCGGAAGGTACCGACCAGCCTGTCACTATTTCTAAAAAGTGAAAAAATCCCAGGTCTTCTTTATGGAGGAAAAGGACCTGAGTACAGGCTCTTCCATGATTTTCGACCTGTTCCCTCGGTCTACTGGCCTTGGGCACAGATCTCAAATCACAGAAGGGTCTGTACTCAGGCCCATCTCCTATACATGATATTCACCTAGGTTGGCCAATGTGAAACTTCTTGGAGGATAAAGACATCATTGAGGAATAGTACATGATGCTCCTTATAGAGTGGTGAGGCCCAAGTGCCTTGGCCTAGAATCTCCAGGATGGTTGTAAAGTCTAACCATCAACATTCAGGGTTGTACTTATAAAATAACCCCTAGACATCCTTTAGGGAAACTCAAAGGCATTAAAGGGTGGTGCTCATACTAGCTTAGACACAAGTATTAACCTTCTTCAGTATTAATGCACTACCACTAGGTGGTGGAGACTCTGCAACGAAACCAAAAATCCCACAACAACCCAAAACACTTCCCAAATGAATGATTTGTGCCACCCTCCCTCTCCAACATAGAGCAATGAAAAAAGGAAACATGGGATTGACGTGAATTGTGTACCCTTGTGGTAGTAACCTATGTTGTTAATTTTCAGCTAAACCAGCCTCCCATATGACAGTGTTGAATGCACTGACCTTCAACTCATGTGTCAGTAATACCTTAGGCAAGCTTGTTGTTATGAGAGACCTTGCTACTTCCAAGCTTGTGGTTTGGCTTCAATTGCAACATAGAAAATAACCATTGATGTCAATTGTTCCCTTGAAGCACACCAACCCAATGGGCATGTTACATCCTGGATTTGTACCAACCAAATTAATCCAAGGTCTTGCTCATGCTTGGGAAATAAAAATTCCGCTAACTAATTGTAACCATCGCCAACCAAAGGCCTTCATCCAATCAATGTGAGCTTCACAAAAATTGACAAGCTAATCACCAACTACCATAATTGGCATATTCTTTTTGGCATATGTACACAATGCAATAACATGTTTGCCGCATCAACCCAATCATTCTTTGCTTCCAACACAATGCCTGAATCTCGAATACTTCTATGTGTTAATTTAAAGACAAAATGAATTGTGTTTGAAACAAATCTTCTACACTAGGCCAACGAATATTGATCTTAATTACATATCAATCATAGTGTGATGACTTGCTTACATGAATAAAAGTTTGCATTGTTGTCCTAAACTATTCAAAATAGAGTATGCATGAGGTAAAATGTCCAAAAACTAGACATAAAAAATAATGTCCTTCAAAACAAAATGTACCAAATGCAAAACTTCCAAAAATGGGTTTTATAACCCTTCTACATAGCTCTTTTGGCTAGAGGTAGAGCTCCCAACAACAATTGATCTCACTATGTGTAGGTCTAATTAAGGCTTTTTAAACAAGGTTTCTCTAGCAAGTCTAGCACATATTAGCCACATGCACATGCCAAGCACCATGATTCAACTCTAATCACTCTAGTCATCACTACACCAAAACATGGTTTTCATTATTAGGATAACTTGTGGCTAAATGTCATGGGCATGCATGAACTCATCCTATGCTAGAACAATCCCTTCCATGCCATGAAAGGTGTAAAAACTTTAAGATTATACAAATGTTACATATCACATAAGTTATCAAACTCTTGGATAAAATCATCCAGCTTGATGACTTGATGCCCCCCTTCCTTGAATATTGGCATGGCCAATAAGTGGTTCCATACATGTCTTCCATGGCCCACCATAATGGTGTGCTGATAAACTTTGAAGGTGACTATGTATTTGAATCTCATGACCCCCCCCCCAAATGAAGATGATGGTGTTGCGGGTGGTGCAAACTATACCCCATGCCTAGTAAACTCAATGACTCACTTATATTTTTCAAAGTATATTTTGTTTCAAAATCGTGTGTCACCTTTGTGGTGAACTTTAATATTAAATCAGGATGTTGGACTCGTGGTTTTTTTTTAAACCTAAAAACATGTTGAACCTATTATAGTTTAACTTACCCCTTAAACTATGTTCCCCATAACATAAATATAAGGATGATGCATTTGTATGGTTAAGGCACTTGTATGGCTAGTAGTTCCCACTTTTGGTTCTTTTAGGTGCACATGCTTATGTGCTTTCTAGATTTGGTGATGTGAATTGCAATAGAAAATGGAAGATAACCATCTTTAATTTGATTTTCTTGTGTTTGTAATTCAATGTGGATGTGTAAATTGATTGAATCTAAGAAATGAACATGACCTTCATACAATTGCAAAGCAATGTAGATACAACTACATGATAAAACTAGATTATAAAATTGTGAAATTCAAAACCAACCACCAAGGCTTGATTCATTAAACTTCAAATTCCACAAAATAATGTTGATGGAGTTGAAATCTTCAATAGTTTGAGTATTACAAGTCTTTTCCATGTTCACCAAATTTCATAACAATCCAATGATGGAACTTTAGGATCTAGGCATTCGATCATCTTGGGGTCTAATCATACCCCTGCATGTTTCAACACACAACCCTTGCACCTAAGGTCCAGATGGGCTAAAATTTGTAGATAAGTTTGTAATTTACCAAACCTTTACCCTACCAAATGGGAGCTTTTAAAAAATTAAATAGAAAGTAAGGGTAGCTTTCCAAGTTTACTAGCATTTGTTGTTACAACCCCTACTCATTCTTCCACTTGATATTCCTTGTTCCTAGTTCCAATTGTGCTAAAATTTAGTGATCACATGGCCTAGTTAATGTTCTAAAACTAATTCAGGTTTCAAATAAATCCACTAAAAGAAACTAACGTTCAAATTATAATCTAGAGATGAATAAAAGGTTGATTCCCCTTCACTTGAACACCACCGATACATATGTATGCTCAACTTTTTGTTTAAAGCCTACTCTCTCTTCCCTTCACATAAATACAACATCCTTCCCCTCACACACACATTTTTTCTTTTTTCTTTTTTGATACCCCTCCCTTAATTTCTCCTTTGAGTTTTTTACCTTCCAAAAAGTGGGTTTTCCCTTTGACCAACGACAATGAAAGGAAATCCTTTTCACCTTTTCTCCTTTAATCCCTAGTTCAAAACTTTCCATAAACCTATGAGGAGTGGAGGGAATTCATCATCTCCCACTCCTCCATCATAGTGAATGAATGAACTCACACCCAATGAGAGTTCACAATTACTCACATCCTTCATTTTCATTGTGATCAACATCTTCAAGATTTTGAATGAGGAGGCCCCAACACAATTGAAATGAAAGGATTTTTTTCTTTTGTTCGTAGGTTTAATTATAATGTTATTTTGACTATGGCAATTATTAAGTATTCAAAAGAATTCTAATTATATGGGAAATCATTTATAACTTGATCAATATGTCAAACGTTTTAAAACTGCATGAATCTCAAGATACATTGCCACATGAAAAATGCCCTACATCACCTCTGACTTTCAACTTGATGTAATTTTATGTGCATGAAGAAATGTTGGTCAAATGATGAGTGTGTGTTCAATTAGAGTTCGAATGTATCACCAAACCATGGCATCGTTGATTGGGTGTGTCACAAGCACAAAAACTACTAAGACAGGCGACAAAGGATAGATTTAAATCCAAAACACAAAACAAAGATATTAAGAAAGAACACAAAGGCTAAAACCAAGAACATGAAGTATGCAAGATCAAGGTACAAACAAATTTTTATAGTAATGAAATAACAAATGTAAACATAAAAATAAGCTTATGCAATGAAATCATTTTTTAGATTGGTGTTGAATAGATTCAAGGTAATGGGAGACCTACCTTTATTTATACCCCTTTGAAGACCTAATTTAAGGACATTTCCATGAAAGTTTTCACATTTAAAACCTTGTTGAAAGGTGCAAACAACTAATAAGAGCCACAACAAGTGTAACATGTGCTTAATTTTTCACATTTAAAAGTGGTAATTTAATTTGGTGTTGAAAGTATAATATTTTTTATATGTAGTAGGTTCATAATACATCATTGGAACATATGAATCAATTTGAAAAATATCCCATGAATAAAAAGTTATGAAAAACATTAATTACATAGTATAACATGTGATTTTTAGCATTAAAAGGATTTATAAATATACTTTAAAACTTTTGAAAATTACATATATTTTCACTAGAAGAAAAACGTGTCATGTGTAACTAAAATTGTTGTTTGCAAATAATAGGCACAAACGATAATCGTTTACAATGATGATGTGTCATTTGCAACTAGTTGTAAACAATTGGTTGCAAATGACAATTTTTCTTCTAGTATTTGAAATCTTTTACATAAACCTTGACATAATAATATAAATTTTTTTTGTTTAATCGAAGGTTTTTTAAAATATATTCTAAAATATGTTTTCCCAAAAATAATCCTAAAAGTAGGTGGGCACAGTTCATGTTATCATGTTTACACCTTTAAATGTTTCTTAATTATGAGTTAACTAAATTTTAACTAATAATGAATTCAGAATTAATTGTGAGTTAATTAAAAATGGACTATGAGTTAATGAAAACCAAATTGAAAGTTAACTAGAAGTGAATTGGAAGTTAATTAAGAGTTATGGATGAACATTCATATGAATGAACCCCATCCATCATGTGAAGGTGGTGTCCATCACAAGGTGCCAATGCATGTTCTCTTATGTCGGTGTTTGAAGTCGAACTTGCCATCCAAACAACAACCCAAAAATCTTCTATGAAAGTGTTACCGAGTTGATGAAGCTATTGTTTTGGTGTGGTTAGCATAGCCTATAATTGATCGTTATAGTTGGTTGCACAATCCTATAATTCAAGTTCCAACTATTCACAAGGCATATATTTTTGCATGTACCATTTGTTGCATCCTAGAGTTCTTATAGATTGAATGAAGTAGTTTGAATTAAGGATCTAGAAGTTTGTGATATGGTTGGTTCATAGGAAATTTGTATGCAATCCTTCTAGATCATTTCCAAATGAAACTTAGTACTAAGCTTGGCATTTGGTCATTGGTTTTGTGACAATAAACTAGGTTTGGATCACTCCTAACTACCATGTCATGTCTCCATCAACATAGACCAAAAGATTTTTACCTTGCCTTTTATGAAGTTGGTACCCAATTTAAAAGTCTAGTCTAAAACCCATTAGCCATGGTTCATAGTGTAAACCCAAATTTGGACCAAAGGATGAACCACATATATATATATATATATAATTATATATATAATTATTTTTTTGGTTAAATGTTTTTTGGAGATGTGGGTGCCTTAACTTTACAATGATCTCCTATCTCTTCTTTTTATATCTTTCAATCTCGGTTTGCTCTTTGGTTTTCTTCTTTTACATTTGATTGTTTTCTTTTGTTTTTTCTCCTCTTTTACACCTTGCAAAAACATTCACACATCATGGATGAGAGAAAAAAATGAATATTGATTGTGATGGCTATGTATTGGGCTTTTTATTTGTTGACTCAATAAGTGTTGAACATTCAAGCCTTGGTTTTAGGGCTTGAAATGGAGAGGTGTGCATTACTTATAGTGATGTTTGACTTCATGTGGAGGAAAAAACATTGTTTGGGCTTTTGAAAAGTAACATGGATTCACAAATCAATTTTTTTTTTGTTCTTATACAAAAAACATGTTCAAGCAAAGGACTAAGGGTTTTCATGGTACATTTTGATACCTTTGTGAAAAATTGGGTCCACATTTGAAAATACAACATACAACTATGAAAGATCCAATTTTGGTGGAAGATAGGGTTGCAATGTCTTTTGATGTGGTTAGGAAATGGGAATGGCTTACAACTAATGGGTGATCTTTTTGGAGTATCTAAAGGTATTATTTTAGTGATTATGAGAGAGTTTTGTCAGATGGTAAGGTTGCATCTTCAAAAATTGTTTGTGCAATTTTCAAATGAGCCTTAATTTAAGGTTTTATCAAAAGAGTTTGAAGCTTTACGTGAAATTCCATACATCATTAGCATAATAGGCATCATACATCCCCATTCAAACACTTGTCATAGGAGGAGGGGACTACTATTGCAAGAAATCATTTGATTTTACATCATTGCAAGAAATTGTTGATACAAAATGTGTATTATGGGAGTATGAATTTGGTTGGGCTAGGTAGCATGCATGATTGAATTGTTTTCAAACTTCCAAAAGTTGGGAAGATGTGTATTTTAGGCAAGTTTCTACCCTACAAGTTGATTGTTGATGCAACATATCCAATGCATCCATAGATTTATTATCTATTCAAGGGTGGAGGTGATTTGACTTCGGAAGGATACAAGGGAAAATTGGAATTTCATTCAATCATCAACCTATATGTGTGTTGAATGGGCATTTGGCATACTAAAACGTAAATGGAAGATTATCATGGAACATATGGATTGTCATTGTGTTCCATTTTGGATGTTGTTTTTGCATGTAACATATGTTGATGCACCCCAAGTTCTTTGATGGACTCAACTAGGAGTCCAAAGGTGAACAATGGAAGGAAAAGGAGTTGGGGCGCGTTCCTTGGCTTGTGGCACTTCAGGGGTAGAGGGGTGTGCTAGAGCTCTGGGATGGGACTAGGAAGATTGATAAGCACTTCAATCACTCACATGAACCTACACAAACCAAACAACAAGTTGGTTAGTGCATAGTTGAAATATTTTGGTGCACGAACGAGCTATGGGCAAACACAGACTCACAAGACTCACTACGGCCCGAACTTGGGGGAAACCACCACTTTCCTCCTTATAGTATACTCTGTTCCTGGCCATGAGACCAACACCCAAATGTCATTTTGTCACGGGACTCCCAAGTGAGAGCCTCGAAATTCCCACAAATGGGACTCTCGTGACTTTGGGGGCCCATAACTTTGTGTGCAGACCTTCGATTGAAATGAAGTCTAAAACAAAGTTGTAGCCTTTGTCGAGAGCTTTTCACTGATATGTCGCACGCCACCTACCCACAAGGAAATCAGGGTGATTCCTGACTTTTAGTGGTCGGGAGTCAAATTGCCAATTTGACTCCCGACTCTTCTTTTGGCCACAACTTGTGGATGAAGTGTCCAAATGGGTCATGCAAGCCCATTTTAAACATTTGCGTTCTAAGAGCTTTCCAATGATATAAGGAACTCCTCAATCCAATGGGTTTTGACCCTTACAATCATTTTTTGAAAATTCGGGAATCCATCAAGACTCCAATTCCCAAAGTGGGAGCTCACTTGGGAGTGTGAGGGTTCATTCCTTCACTCTCCTACACTCCCGAGAGCATGAGATGTGATTCTCTGGTTTCCCTTTTGGCTTGCTTTGTTATAGACATTTAATTGGTGTTATAATAGTATAAATTTAAGCACTAGTGAATGGATCTTCAAGTTTCAATGTTTATTTTTGTATGTTTTGTTGCCTACAAATGAGGGCTATAGAGGAGAAGGAATAGTGTGGGTGGTCATTGTTGTACAATGTTTTGAAGTGTTACCCCTTGCAAACAGGTCCACAATGCCCATGGCTCCACACAAAGGAGGAGTTGCAGAACATTTTGGCATAATTACAAAATGAGAGCGATCCCTTTTCCTTAGAAATGGAATGCCCCCATATAATTAGGGCATTAAAATTATTCTGTAAAATTGCATTTGGGAGGTTGCATCCATTAGTCCACCCTATTCGTGGACTAACCCAATGAAACATATTGCATTATTGTCGTGAATTGGGTCACTCTATCCACCTAATAATTATAGTTCAAGATGTTGTTGATTACGACTTTGCATGGTTCCTTAAAATCCATGAGTGCACTAAAGATTTATAGGAATGCCAACACAATTTGTTGGGGTTGCTAGGGTTTGACAAAGAGCAACAACATTCAATCATTGAAAAAATCAAAACATTCATCTTTAAAATATGTCATAAAGCAATTGCTGACATACATTTGGTAGGAAAGCAAAAAGAGTTAGAGGACATGTGGTGTAATGAGTCTATTAGTAATAACTAGCGCAACCTCTTTGAATAGGTGTTAGTTCTTACTTTTTAACTTCACAACAATGATGCATTTGAATCCATTGTTGTTTATAACATCTGTAATCACTCCATTTTCCAACTTATATTATATCCTCCCTCTACTAGCTACTACATGAACAAACAAATATTTCTTTTGTTGGTTTGTACCTTACACAACATTCTAACAAGATCTATAGTTTTAATTTTATTTGAATGTTTTGCACTTGGTTAGGTGGTGAGTGAAATCCTTTTGGTAAATGAGGACATTGACAACGGATGGTTGTTTGCTACAAACATTGATTTTAAAGATGACGCCAACATCTGTGACATTGCCACCAAATGTAAATATTTGCTAATGGAATTTTGAAACTTCTAGTTACATGCCTTAATGGTCAAATTGGGCAGGGCAGTGAACCCAAATGATGACAATGGAGATGTCAAGAAGGTCATGCATACTACCATAGGTAATGGAACATATTTCTACATTCTTGCATTGTATTGTTTTTTTCTATTGTTTTGCTCACCATGTTCATAGGTAATGTAAGTGTCTATTTTTAATAGGCATATTTTTTTGTCTATTGTTGTAGATGGTAGTTTCCCAACAACATCCACAGAGGTGCAATGGTGCTATAGAGTCGACAAGTTTGAACTTGGATACAATGGAGCAGTCCCCAGGTTTGAAGGACACTATCGTAGAACAACTACATGATGTCTTCCATGTACAATTCCATGGCACACCATAGGCAGATTGTAAACATGAAGTAGATTTCCTCCAATTCTACCTATTTAATCCTAGCCCAACTACACCTTGTGTTACACACCTTGTGGATCCTGCGTGTAATCATTTACTAGGACACCAACCTTTTCCTTAGGGTTGTGCACTCCAAGGCACTATTCACAAAGCCCTATAAGAATAATCCCCAACTTAAATGACCTTGGATTCCAAGAGGAGAAGACATAAGACCTTGCAAAGAATGGTGCAACAAAGGGTGTAGGAAAAGGTTGTACACAATTCCACTAAGTTCTATAGAAAAGTCTCAAGATGTTGCTTTTGTCAATAGGATTTATATGTTTGCCTTGTCAATTAGTTGTTTGCATGCCCATTTTTATGATTGGATGTACCCTATAGGTGGACTATTTTGCTTTTGTTTTGGGACAAGTTGTGAATGCTTGAAGTTTTGGGTTGTTCACATAGGAAGAAAGATTTACATGTTATTTCAGTGAATTGTAATATTGTATCTACCTAGGTTGGAAAACAATTATAACAAAACATTGATAATTGATCATGATTAATCTTTTTTAGAACGTTGTTTTTTATTAGTAGTTGATTTATGTTGGTGTGTATCACTTTAATGTAGAAGTGTAGTTCAAACCCATGATTCTGTTAATGTTTTTATATTATATAATGGGTTTTATAGTTCACATTTTGTGAACCCATTACATTTCCCATTCTATAGTTGTTGATTTGAATGTTTTGTGTGCCACATTATTTTTAATTGGTTTACAATGACATGTTTATTGATAATGGCCATAGGTTGACATGGAAAAAAAATGTGGTGTTTATGGGTTTTAATGTTAATATCAAAATTTTCATGGTACAAAAACATGAAGATTGCAAAACAAAATCCCATAACATTTTACATTTTGAGTTGCCCATCATTACAAAATATGTAATTCCAAACAACAACAATTGATAACATAAATTACATATAACGCATTTGATAAAATGTTCTGCAAACATACACATAAATGTTATGCAAACAAGAAGTTATGTGTATGTTCACCAGATAACAAACTAACTTAGGTTTTGTTTTTGTTCTTTAAACAATGCTTTGACTCAAATCTTGTTTAATTGTTCTCCAAAAAAATGTTATGTTTTATAATCTAAGTTATTTGGATGTATCACAATTACAACCAAATTCAATCCTCAAGCACAACAACGACATAACTACCTATGATTAAAAAGACAACATGCATGTCTATCACCTGGGGCAACACATGTTTACACACAAATGAAACATAATTAAATAAGGTAAAATTCATAATTGCTTTGATGTAATGATGAGGCAATGACCAACTTTAATATTACCTACCATTTAGAATTCTCTATATGTGAATATACTTTGTTGTTTTATCCTTCAATTGGTTGTTTTTTGGAACATTAATTTCAAACATTCCTTTGTGTCTTTTGAGACTATTATCACCAAGCACAATTGGGAACATTGGTTTTGCATTAAGGTGTTCCAAACTTACAATGCCTTGTGTTAGCATATCCTATTGTTTTCCTTTCAAAACCTTTAAAGCAGATGGTAAATGTTTTTGCAACGGGGGAAAATCAATTGCTATAGTTTTGAGTTAGGTGAAAATATGATCAATGAACTTGCCTAGGTTAGAAGTTATGTAGGCTTCATCTTCTTTTGTTGTTTCAAAAGTAGTAACATCTTTGGGCTTTTCATTCACACCAACTTCTTGATTATGCATGTCAATAAAATTAATGTGGGCATCTAATGCAAGCCCCTTTTGTACCCCATGGAGTGTACATGTTTCTCGTATGATTACACCATTTGGAATGTGAAGGTGGAACATTTTGAAAATCTTCATAACATGCTTACAAATTATTCCTTGTTATGTAATAAGATAATTACATTATGGCCATTTAAAAGTTAGAATGTGTATAATCCACATTTTTGGCAAGTGATTGGTGGATGGCACCAATGCAATGTCCTCACCATCTTACCATAACATGACATTTGTGTTTGGAATATCATAGGCTCTTAGTATAATGTTAGCAATGAGGCCTTCTTGTTTTTTATTTCGTACAAACCCAAAGATTTTGCACTACACACCATACCAATAGTGTGTTAGAACATCACCAATAAGATGGTAAGTTAGCTAATCCATTTTATGCCTAGTGAACCTTTCTCTTGAAGAATATAAAATTCTCTTCATGTTGTTGTGGAATGATTCCATAAAGGAGTTGGTACCTACCTTGCATGTGAAATGTTTTGATTCCCAACACACCACATCCTTGCCTTCAACAACCATCGTTCTTTGAAGTATTGAATGAAGTGAGTAGCATTGGAGAAACTTGTTCCAACAAATCAATTTGTTGTTCTACCCATAGAACAAGGTCATAATCAATGGGACATCCTTGCAAATACATTATCTTCCTAAGGGCACACAAGACTTTTGTTCGCTTTTCTGTAGGTCCAATATTCTTTACAACATTTTCAGTTTATTTTTTGTGCACATCACATGCCACAAACATAAAAAGACTTTTACTTTTGGCCAAATGTTGTTGCATGGAAAAACAATATCAACAATATAAATTAACATTTATAAAAACATTTATAAAAACAACAACACAATGGCAAGAACAAACTGAATTCACATTGAGTTCAACATTGTTCTATAATGGAAAATGGGCTTAAGAACAATGTCACATAATAACATTTAATGATTAAATGTTTTGTTTCAAAGCATTTGTTAAAAATGTTATATAAATTGCAATGGTTTTTTGAATTTGTACATGAAATTGTAGTGGCGAAAAGGTCGTACTAGATTGTTAATGAGATATTGTTAATATCAATACCATTAGCATACACATGAGATATATATTGTTCTATAATAAACTATGACATATATTTTTTACTTGGGAGCATTAAACAAGAACTTTTAGGACACAATACTTGTGAACACAAGTTAACAACTTGTAGTATATTTTAATTGAAATTATATAATAAAAAAATAACATTTGATGGTAGAACTAGAAGCACTGCAGGTGTCAAAAATTCCCAAATAGGTACATTCAACCTCTAAGACTTATTTGTAGAAGTAGTAATCTTACTTCAAGACATTGATTCAACTTGAGTGTTGTCCACAATGATAGTAGACAACATCCAATCATTTGGCATTTTTTGTGATAGTGATTGTAGGACCTGACATAGGTCACTTTCTTGGTTTTTTCCAATGACAATGAATGCAATGGGCACTCCATTTTGCCATTCATCAAACACCATCATTGTGTATAAAAGGTATTACAAAAAACGCAATCCACAGTTATTAAGTTGAAGATTGTAAAACATTTAAAAATTGTCAATAATTTCACAAAATGGAAGACATTGCCATACCTTGCATTGATTTGTGCCAAATGTTGTGTCGAATGCAATTGCATTCGCATGTCCATATTTTGACATCATTCCACATGCCACACAATTTGGATTCCCAAGGTGAAAGGGGTATCATCTTGGTTTGGTATATTTAAATCTAAAAGGGCATGTTCAACATAATAGAAAACTGAATCAAGGTTTTCTAATACCTACATTCTCACACTAATTGGGTCTTTTCAATGTTTCTGCCACAATTCATCCACCTTTTTTTTTGCCAAGTTCCACACATCAAAGGGCAAAACAAATGTATCATGTGTAATGGGTTCATTTCAGAATGCCTACTCCTTGACATACACCTTATGTTGTGCTGTAACTTGAGCATGGGACAAACCTTGTGTTATAAGCCCCGTGAGATGTGCCTTCATAGCATCTAAAAGTTGTGAACCCAAAGCATGGCGAAATCCAATTTTTTTTTCATGTGGCATAGTTCACCCATTTTGTTTTTATGTTTTGCATGCAAGTGTATCAACTAGTAAATACTATGGTCCAAGTAGGGTTGCTTTGCAATAAAGGATCTTTGGCAACCATGTTTAATGGACATACTTGCCATTGTTTTCCTAATCCTAATCATTCATTGTGATTGTTGACTATATTCTGGGATTCCATCATGGGTTTCTTCCCTTTCCTTTTGGTGGATGTATCATGGACTCTATTTTGCTTCCACTTTTGTTATGTAGACAAGAGAAGCTTGTGTATGTCCTCAAAAAGTACATTGGTTTTGTCTTCGGGTCCAAAGTTACATGAAGACATGTAGAACACTGAAATTGGGAATGAAATTTACATTTACTATGAATTTGAGACAATGATAATTGAAGAAAAAAACATGAAATATATTGCCAAAACAAAAACATCCAAGAACTAATACAAAAACAAGTTGCAGAACATAAAGTGTAGAGAGGACAATGGTATGAAAAGGCTTTGGTTGTCATTATGTTATGAATTAATAGATTATGAATGAATAATTCATTTCTAAATGAAAATAGCATTTGGAGGAGAAATAATAAAAAATAGATTCTCAATTAAGTTGAAAATTATAGATTAAACTCATTGATGCAAAATGATGTACATAATTGCAATTTAAAACATTGTAGTCCATCAAAACAAAACATTACAAAATTGCATACATTCACAAACAACATAATGGTAGTTGTATTTAGGGTATGTTACCCTAAATCTTGTTTCACTTATAAACAAGTGTTGCAAAATTTGCTCAAGGGTGTTTCAATGTGTTTGGGGCAGATGACTTGATGTGGTCTTTTGTCCTCGTAAATTTGCAGAGGAAGTCGAAATTGTTTTGCTCCCCTCCTATGAAATCATTGTGACGATCCCATGGGATGATTGCAATTTCAACATTGTTGTACAATCCATGTTCACGTGTAACATGAGGTAGCCATAGAATATTAGATTTTTGAAAAGGTCCAAGGCGAGGTTCTTGCATGGTTGCTTTCAAAGCTTGCAGCAAATCCCTTTTTCTAGAAGGAATGAGAGGTGTGTCCTCAATAATCTCTGGGACTCCACCATCATCAAAGACCACATTGTACTCTGGGCTTGCCATTACAAAATTTGAACCTTAAATCTTTGGATATAAAAATTAACAGAGAATGGAAATGGCACACAAAACCTGTGCAAAACCTATAATACATTGGAGATAATTGAAACATTAGTTAGGATGAAGAAGAAGAAATGTACATGCAAATGCCATTTTCAATGGGGAATCCCATTAAGTGACTGAACCTTTGAACCCTAGTTGACTGTCTCACTTAAAATAGGAGGGCAATGCAAGCTTCAACCAAGACGTTTCTCAACAAATGGTTCACTAATTCTTTGAAATTTCGTGTCAAAGGTGCTACAAACATACTAAAATTTTGCAACTTGAAGAATCCAAAAAGAAGAAAAATCTCAAGAAAGGTGTGGCTACCTGTGGAAGGTCGTGGGCTGTTGCAATGTTTGGTTTGTAACGTGCCATGGAGCTTATCCGTAATCAGGTAAAATTAGCCATCATTTCAAAACATGGCTCTAGGCGGCTAGAGCTGTGTAGAGCTTTGTAACGCAGAGCAAAAGTTTGCTTGGATGGGTTGCAGGTGACGGCGGAGAGGTGAAGGGAGCGTCGACGGCGCTGGGGATGTTCTGTCGACGGTGAAAGGAGGGCCCGGCTATGTTGGTGGGGTCAAGACCGGTGGTGGGTCGGGGGGCCGGATACTACGCCGGACAGAGCTCGTTAGGGGGTATTTAGCGTCTCGCATTTCTTTGGCCTTCCCTTTTGGCTTCAGTACGATGGTTCCGGCCATCGGGTTTTATGGGATTTTTTGGCCCGCTGTTTGTGATTCGCTGGATAGTTTGATTGGTCCAGGTGGGTTGCTATCAGTAGTCTTCCACCTATTTGCAGTCCCAGTTTTAATTCACTGCTGGAAATGCTCTCAGTGAGCCATATAGGCAGGCAGGCAGCGATTGTGTGCCAAATTTAGCACCTTGAAGCTGCAGTTATTTAGTACATCTTGTTTGTTTCTGAACAAAACAGTTTAGCTGAGATCAATTGTCTGCTTGCAGTGCAACTGAGTTCAATTTTCTATCACAGTGGATGCGGCAGTGTTTGCCGGAGGAAAAAGATTCGGTGCTTGTCTTCTCTATTGTGCACTTGTGGACAATTACTACGTGAGGTATGGTTTCCTTTCAGGCCCTTCTTTCTTCTTCTTCTTGAAAACCCTAGGTCCATGTTTGATCTCTTATCTGCTTCTAACTGAATCTTGTTGCATGTAAGGCTCTTCTTAGCTCAAATTGCTTAATGGACTTTTTCTGAAAGTTTGTATCCTGTACTCACAATGCTCCTCCATATGAGAAAATCATCAAGAGAATATGAGCGGAAAGCCTAGAGTTTTGTACATACTATAATATTCAGCAGAAGTGTTGCTGAATATTATTGTATGTACAAAACCCTAGGCTTGCATTGATATTATGAAAAATGCAGGCCAGGATGACAACAGTGGCATTGCAACAACAGCAGGAGGGGTTGACTGACACAGAGTATATGGGAGAAGCCTCTCCAGCATATGAGCTGGTAACCCCCTCCAGCATTGGAAGCTCATGTGCAGCAGACATGATGGAGGGAGGTGTGGATGAAGTGATAAGCCTGGAAGGACCTCATGACCGGCTGCTTGGTGACACTGAAGAAAATTGGTGTCGAGCTGTAGCAGGAGGAACAGGCATTAGTGTTATTGGTGTTCTCTTCTCAAAACAGCTTGACTCTTCCAAACTCCAGCTTGCTATAGATGTTGTGCAGGTAGAAACACATCTCCTTTTGCAGTTCTCAGATGCAAAAGTTCTCTGGGAGTTTCTCTGTCATTGAGGGTCAGATGGATCTCTGAGACTGGATGGGAATGCAATGTGTCTTGCAGTCCAACCACCCACGCCTGCGGTCAGAGCTCATGTGGATCCAGGGAAAACCTGCCTTCCGAGTATCCAGTAAGCCATGTGTGAAGGTTCAGGTTCTGGATGCTACTGGATCTGAAGATACTTCACCCCTTGTTGCTGATTTTGAGCATGTTCAAACAACAGAGGATGGCAATGCAGAACAGCCAGAGAAAAGCAAGGAGGATGACAGAGCCTGGTTGACTCTTGTTGAGACTGAATTGAATACTAATATCTGGCCTGAGAAGCAGCACTCTCTGGAGTCCATGCAAATGTTTGTCATTCGGCTCCACTATCTGCCAGGCAATCGCTCCCTTGTGACTTTAAGAGTACATACTGCTGCTTGTGACCGTGTGTCAGCTGCCACTGTTCTAACGGACATTTTGGAAGCTCTCCTGAACATTAGCAAACGGCTTCCCCTTGACTCAGAAACACCTCACAATTTGGAAGCTGACGCCCATGGAGGCCTGAAAAATGAAATGCCTTCAGGTAGACCCTTGCTTCCCTCCCATTTCCCCTTTCACCCACTTGTTTTTCTCAGATTAAGGGACTGTGAAAGGAAGAAGTAGGTGACAGGGAAAGAGTGAGGGAAAAGGTAGACTTCTCAAGTCTGTATTGTAGATGCAACTGATTGCTCATGATGTAAGCAGTGATTTTGTTCCAGGCAAGGAGAAGGAAGACAAGAATAGTTCTGTTAAATTGATGTCAGTGGAAGCTGCAATACCCCCAGGAAAGGGAAACAAGCCATTCTGGGCACATGGGATTGATTTACTGGGATATTCCCTTGGGTCAAGACGGCATGCACTTCTGCCCTTTGAGGAACCTTGCATGCCACGACAGACTAGACTGATTCGCTCATCTCTCAGCTTTGAGCATACCCAAGCACTCTTGCAGGTCAAAGCCTCCTCAAGCCACAAAGATGACATATATGAACACATACACCAACAAGCTAAAAATTCCTGATGATGTCCTTTGCACTGTACTGATTGAAAAATTGGACATGCAGGCCTGCAGCAAAGTTAAGGCAAGTCTATATGGAGCAATATGTGCTGCAGGGCTGAAGGCAGCTGCTGCTTCAAAGCAGCTGAGGAATAACTCTGAGCATTTTGCCATTGTCACTCTTGTGGATTGCCGTCACTACTTGGAACCAGTTGTTTCAGATTCCACTGTTGGTCTGTATCTGTACATTTACAATTCCACCATCAGTTTGTCAGTGTGCAACCTATTTGATAATATTGTGGTGCTGTTGACTTTGATACATTGAATCTTTGTTGGTTACATTTGGCTTCAACAGCAAGCATACTGAGCATCCCTTGTAACTACATTTCTGGCAGGTTTTTACCACTCGGCTCTCATGAACACGTACCATTTGAATGAGACTGCTAAATTCTGGGAGCTTGCAAGATGCTGCTCAGACTCTCTTGACAATGCAATAAGGAATCGGAAGCATTTCACAGATATTGGTGACCTGAATTACCTTATGTACCAATCAATGATGCACCCAAGTCTGACACCTTCAAACTCTCTGCGCACATCTCTCTTAGTAGTGTTCAGAGACACCATGTTGGACAACCTTACAGACTTGACTGATGCTTTGGGAGTTGATGATTATGTGGGGTGCTCATCCATTCATGGCATCGGTCCTTCACTTGCTGTCTTCGATTCCATTTGCAATGGCCAGCTTCATTGTGCCAATGTATATCCTTCTCCTTTGCACTCACATTCACAGATGCAGATTTTTGTGAATACCATGATGGACAATCTTGTCAAATTTAATCCATAGAACTAGGAATCCCATTCATTCCTGCAGTTCCTTCCTCTTCTCTGAATATCAATTGGTCTTGCTTATCTGTTGTGCTGCCACACCCTATCATTTCTTGCTGAAGGAGTTCGAACTAATGCTCCTGGTGTTCCATATTCCTCAAATGGAACTTTAGTACTTCAATAAGTTACATCTCAGTATTAAGGGTTTAGCATCAATGAGTCATTTTTTGAGAAGATGTACTTGAATGGGAAATCTGAGTACATTCAAGGAGGCAATGTACAGCTCATTGTTAGTGCAGGAGGAAGACATCAACAATGGAAGATATATTTTGAGCAAGCAGTCTGTTGTCATACTTGGGTAATCCAAACTGAAGGAATGGAAGAAGAATCTGTCTCAAAATCTTTTGTTGTGAATTGGCAGTTTGTGCAATTAGAGATGCAGTGATTTATTGAAACCAGCCATTGAATTTTCATAGCCACTATTGATTTTGCTGAGAATTTACTAGGTATATGGTTTATGAACAAGTTGGAACTATAGTGTTTGCTCTCTCATGATTCAGGTTCTTTACTTTGTTGCAAATCTCTCTACCAACTTGGCCTGCCACTAAACTTCAAATAAAACTGGAGTTGCAGGTATGGATTCTTGATGCCCCTAAGTTGATTGGTTTTGAAGTCCATGTGCTAGGGATGTGCTATATCACATGTTTGTTGGTACTAGTGCAATCCAGTGAATTTTGTGGAGGAAAGCAGCAACAGCAATTTTCAATGCAAGCTTCCAACAGCAGCATGTTCAGGTGGGAAAGATAGAAAGACATGTGTGCACAATCTCTTCATAGAGAGCTTGATACCTGGAAAGCAAGGAACTTGCATAATATCAACCCTGAATACTGGACAGACTTCCTCCTCCCTTTGGTTTTATGTACAGTTGCATGTTTTTTTTTCACACCTTTTGTGTGCATACAGACTGCAGGATGCAAATCTGTTTGGTTTGCAAGTGGAGAAATGGAAAGCCCTACAATTCCAAGCTGGAGCTCTCCAAGTATGTTTGTCTTATGCATTATACTCGAGCATGCTTCACATTCTTTGAACATGTTTGCAAAATCACTCCATAAATATGGCTGCTAAAAATCATTACAACCTTCCAACATCAATTCTCCATGATGCACTTAGGGTCTTTCTCCCTCCATCATGCACAGAGGGTTTTCTCCATCATGCAAGTAGGTTTTTCTTCTCTGTTGTGCAAGCAGGTTTTTTCAGTTGTTAAGTGTTCATGAAACCAAGCAGATGGGAGCAAGATCCCATGAATTCCATATCACCTGGTCCTGGCTTGAGCTCTCACCTCCTTGATCCTCTGCAGGAGAGCTTGAGGAAAGTAGCAAGCACTCCTGCTGGAAGACATTGGGATCACAGAGAGACAAAGGTGTTGAGCATTCAACCTTCATCTTTAAGAAATGCTGATTGAGTAACACAGTGTCATCTGAGAGAGCAGGCTCCTCTAGACTGCTTGTTGTGTCTGGCACCTTCTCAAGTGGCTCCAGATCTGTGGCAGAGAAATCGAAGGATGTGGTGTAGTAATGTAAGTCCTCAGAGCCATCTTCAACAGCAATATATCCAGCTGATGTTCCATCATCATCAGCATCCTGAAGGGGGGGCTGTGTTTCAAGATACTGTCGCTCTCTTCGAATAGGTTCCAGCCATTTCCGATCACCAATCTCAGGGAAGTTCATCAAGCTCTGTGCTGTAGGGGGGGAGCTGCTGTAGCTGCAGCATCTGGAGTCATCATCTGACATCATACCAACCTCATGATATTGTTGCTCTGTTACAGCAAATCCTTTCAACCATTCCTTATGATCCATCTCAGGAAAGAGTGTTAAGCTTTCTTCTGTAGAGCTATAGCTGCAATTGGAATCAGGTATCATATCAGAGCTGCTGCTTCCATTGCTGCTGCTGCTAGTGCTGTTGTATTCCCTCTGTCTATCAACAACCTCAACATCTTCATGGAGCTCTTGGTTGGACACCACCATGCACACCGACGTTTCTGCTGCTGGGGTAGGTGGTGCTGCGAAATCAAACTCTCCAGAAGAAGGGATGGAATAATGCTCTGCTGCTTCTGATGTAACAGGAATCTCAAATTCGTTTGCAGTAGGCAGGACATCCAAGGCTGGTGTACAGCAACAAGCAAAAGAATCCTCTGTCTCTGAAGGATGGTCATCTGTTTTCGAAACATCTTGTGGTGTAGAGGAAATTGCAGCAACTTCTGCAGCATCATCATCATCGGCTGCTGCTTCTGCACTGCTCTCGAGCTTTGAGCTGCGATGATGATGATGATGGAGGAGGAGACGTGCAGATTTGGAAGAAGGCGACAGAGAGAAGGTGTTACCGCCAGATCCTGATGCTGCTGATGCTGCCGGCATGAAATTGGTGCGTGTGTTGCTACCTCTGAGCATCCAAGCAGCTTCATCATAAGCACGAGCCGCGTCTTCAGCACAATCGAAGGTACCAAGCCACAGTCTTATCTTTTGAGTCGTGTCTTTGATCTCGGCCACCCAGCGCCCTGACGGCCGTTGCCGCACGCCTAAGAATCGTTTGTTGTTCCGGCTGCTGCGTCCTCCACGAGTCGCCGCCAAAGGCAAGGACTTCAACGCTCCTCCTCTCGCTGGACCTCGTTGTTGTTGTTGTTGTTGTTTTGCTTCAACCAAGTCATCTAACACCGCATCGTGCTTATTATTATGAAGCTCCCAGACGCTGCCTCCAGAGCTTGTCACTAGCTGCTGCTGCTCCATTTCCCCAACAAAGCGCTTCTTCTCAAGAGTACAGCAACAACAGAAGATCGCAGCAGACAAAAAACTTCCTACCTATTTATCTGTCTATCTATCAACCACCTCCTCTTCTTTTAAGCTGCTGCAGCAAGACTGTGTCGTCCGTCCGTCGGTTGTCTATGGATCTCTGCTTCTTCTTCTCCCAATCTCAACCTTCTTCATCTTTCCTTTCATTCCAAGCATATCTCTCCAATTCTCAGTATGTATTGGACTTCCTTCCTCTCAATTGCAAATTGTGTTGGAACAGGTATGCTCCTGATGCCATCTGAAGTGCAGACACAGGCGCAAAACAATTTTTTTTCTTTGGCGAAGAAAAAAAAGGAAGGAAGCGATCCAGCAAAGAAAGAAAGAACGAGACAGGGAGGGAGGGAGGGGGCGGGGGGCAAGCAACAGACCAAAAAAAAAAGGAAAAGAAAAGGAAAGAGAATCCAAGACCACCTCCTATTGTGTCTGTCGTGTACTGGTCCCAACTCCCTTCTCTCCCTCCCTGGGGCCCCCGTGAGATGGCGTGGACCGCGTCGTCGTCTTGTTTGTCTCTCGGTGGGTGGGTGTGCTTCCAAGAGCGATCTCTCTCTCTCTCTCTCTCTGTCTCTGTCTGACATGGTCGCGATTGCACAAAACTCTTCAGCTCCTTTTCCCCTTTCCTTCACTCCTGCTACCTACTCAGCAAGTGCGTAAAAAATTCATGACATTGCAGAATCATCAAACGATTCTTGTCCAAATCTTTCTTTTCTCTTTTGGATTTGGTTCTTCTTTTCCCTCTTTTTTTTCCCCACCTTTTTTTTTTCTTTGGTGAGATTTTGGTTTGGTTTGTTTTTGTTTCTTCATCTCAACAATTCTCATGGGACTTATTCCTTCTTCTTTCCTTCAACTGCACGCAGTGTGCAAGTAAGTAAGTCTTTGAATTGTACAGTAAGGAGTTTTGAACATGAGAAAAGCAAGCAGCAGCTTATCAACGATTTTCAAATTATAATTTAGCAGCAGCAACAACAACAAATATTATTATTATTATTATATCTGCTTCATTTGTCCCAGCCAAGCTAAGAGAGAGTAGCAAAGCTCAAAACCCAATTCTAGATACAACAATATCTCAGATCATCCATCCCCAGTTGTGCTGAGTATGTGACCCCTGTGAAAATATTTCTCACATCAAAGTTTGGGGGACTACTAATAACAAACCACCTGGACGAATCATTATGATTGGCCAATCAGAAACAGTGAGCATGAGTCAGATCAAGGTGTTCAAGTATGTTGTGTTGCTGAACCAAACCAAAACTATTTTCGTGAGTGAGCCAAACAGGGATGTAATTTTCGCTTTTCTTCATCCAATTTTACTCCGCAGTGTCGCATTCTCAGCACCGCTGGGGCTTAGTGATACGTTCAAATCCTCACAAAATATCGAAGTATTTTTAGGGCTACGAGAAAGTTTGAATTATCCAGACTCTCTGTGGAAAAAAAATTAAAATAAATTGTGTGCAAATAATAAAATTATATCACTGTCAGTCAGGGGGAGTTTCCAACCGAGCAATTTTTTTCCCATGCATTATATTTTAAAAATTCCCATTAATTATTTTTTAAGCAGTAAAAAGCAAAGCTGCAGGAAAGTCATGCAAGAAAATTTAATTAATTGCATTTTTTCAGAATTTTTTTTAAGGAAGTGGGTATTTTCTGTGGGGTTTAACTAACGTGTCACTACAGCAATAGCAACAACAATAATAAATAATATAATCTGCTTTTCTCCAAGCCTAATAATATCTGTTTTTTTTTTTTTTTTTTTTTTTCCCCCC
>Ga0209208_10001539_pt1 | contig 32606 bp, 24 predicted proteins | sample S1TSphfallax_3_FD_187694 | JGI IMG/M metagenome (GOLD analysis project Ga0209208, IMG submission 187694) | Host-associated microbial communities from peat moss isolated from Minnesota, USA - S1T2_Fd - Sphagnum fallax MG (SPAdes) (version 2) | ecosystem: Host-associated > Plants > Peat moss >...
GAATGTAGGTGCAAAGTTTGTTAGCCCTTGGGTCAAAAAAGTTGGGATTGATTGGATTTTTAAAACATAAATTCCCTCTAATTTCTTTAATTATTTTTTAAAAAGGTGGGCACAAAGTTTGTGGGCAAAGGAGTGCCCCAAAAAATCACAATTGGTTGATTTTTTTTTACAAATTTTTTCCCAAGTTTTTAATAATAAAAGTTTAAAAGGTGGGCATGAAGTTTATTAGCCCATGTGCCAAAAAAGCAGTGATTGGTTGGATTTTTTTTACATTTTTTTTCTTTTACGATTGTACTTGTTGAAATGAAAAAGTGGAGAAATAAAAAATTGGAAGGAAAGTTATGGAAAGAAAGAGAAAAAAAACCGTAAACTTACGTAAAGAAAAAAGAAATTTACATAAAATAATTGATTACTTTCTTTTTTGGATTAATTGTAATATGATGATACCTCAATAAGATATATTTTCATTTTACTTTCCTCTTGACAACCCAAGCTCACACATAAATGATTTCTGAATTTCCATGGGATAGTCTTTGAATGTATTTTTAAGGCTCTCAACACTTCCTCGGTTCCGGTCCTCATGATCGTGTAAAGGGACCTTAATTTACCTAAATCTCTGATAAAGCCTTTAGTTTCTGTCTTTGGGTCTTGAGCCGGAATTCAATTATAATGTAGGTTTGGATTAGAGGTAAATTAAGTTGTCTAACACAATATGCATAGCAAAATGCAGCTTGTGACTAATATTGTAATTTGCCTTTCTCTGCTCTTGCTAAAATCCATCAGTACTTTATAAGTGTGGTTTGTAAAGTAGGTGTAAAAGCAGCATCTCCTTCATTAATGGAAATTTAATGATCAAGTATAGATTAAAGAGTTCATTTGATTAGGAGCAGCAGGTCTCTGAAGTTGTGATTAAGACGTTTATTTAAGTGAAACTTTAAACTTTGAAATTCAATTTAAGTGAAAAAGCTTAAACTTAAAAGTTCAATTAAGTAAAAGCTTAAGCCTAGAAATTTAAATACGTGAAAATCTGAAACTTATAATTGTATTTAAATGAAAACTTAAGCTGAAAGCGTAGAAGTTTGATTAAGCGAATAGCTTAAACTTAGGAAATTTTATTTAATTAAGTGAAAACTTACGCTTAATCATAGAAGATTAAGTAAAGCTAAAAAATTTATAAATGTATAATTAAGTAAAAAAAAACTTAAGATTACGCTTGGAAGGAAAGTGAAAACTTAAACTTAGAAACCTAATTCAGTGAAGAGCTTAAGCTTGGATCCTGTCTTGCTTTCGGCATCAGAGTGTACAAATTAGTAATTTATGATCAGCATTGTGATGAGGATGTTCAAAGCGTCGTGATTATGATGATGAAGTTTGTGAAAAGACTATGATGGATGATGAGGAGGCTTTGTATCTATATTGAGCGGTTATTGGAACCTGCACTAAACGCTAGTCGGGTATTCTGGTGGTTCTTACCAGCATTGACGGTTTTCTCAAGAGAACCTCTGGTCTCGGCTTTAATTTTCAATAACAGAGTAAAAGGTTATATTGGGGTGCAAGTTTTGAGCCTCATTCTTTCCATTTTTAAACCTTGTGGTTGTAGTTTTGACGTTTTTTAAAAATTCAAGAACCTCAGAGCCCAATTAAAAAATCGGGTTCAGTTTCATGTACACATTACATATGCTTTTATGTTAGGTATTGTATAGGTACAAAGTTTTATAATATATCAAAATCAGGGTCTATATAGTTATGGAGTTTTGACAACTAATGAAAATTAATATTTAATTCTGAAGTTGAGCCTCCGTGATTTTGAATATTTTAATACCCGGAACTGGAGGCTATTAAAATTTCTCGAAGAACTATCCCCACACTCGGTTGTATCAGGGTGTGTGATTAGTATAATGAGGTTTGCAGCATAAGTATGAAGATGATGACGAGGAGGTTTGTGCTCTCTGCTCACTGAGAGTGATTAGGAGAATCAGGTTTGCGAGATTGGAATGAAACTGATGTTGCTTTAGGAGTGAACAAGACCTGATCGGTGAGCACTGAGCACTAGTCTTGATGGAGGTCGAAATGGTGGTGCTAGCTAGAGGTGGTGGCGTTGTTGCAGCAGCTGGTGTAGATTTTGTTGCACAAGAAAGGAAGTTGCCTTACTTGCTGGACATACATTATTCGCAGGAATGATTAATTGGTTTGAGAACTAGCACTGTGATTTATTGGTTAGTGAGGAAGCTGTTCATACACATCTGCGGTGCTAGGTTTTGGATGATGAGTTCCGTTGACAAGACTAGCGATGAGTCGAGGATGGAGGATTCCAGTGGAAGAGGAGGAACTGGAGGAGGAGGAGCGGGATCAAGCTCTACTTCAGTCGGATCAGGAACTGATGCTACTGTTGTGTTGAGTCCCAGGTCGTACTACTCTGAAGCTGAAATTTGTAGCAGTGTTGCTGATGTTATCGTAAGTAGCCAAAAAGAATATGCAGGGGGCAAGGTTCAAAACTCCTTCGTTACACATGCACTCAAGCGCAATGTCCTCGCTTGGTAAGCTGTTCCTCGCTTGTGTTCTCTTCTCTTCTTCGGGGCTTGCTGCTACGGTCTTATTGATCTTGGGTGCTGTTATACTTTATTTCTGCGAAAATTGGTACCTTCTTCCAAGCGTTTACTCTAGTCTTCTGTGTAGTACTAGCTAGTTTCATCGTGTAAGCTGGAGCAGCAAGTACTAGAGATGAGAGCGAGCTAGACTATGAGCTTTTGTGATGCTTGTTTTGTTGTTTTGTTCTTTCCTCTTTCGCAGGTGTGCTGCTACAGGACTCGCAACGACTATCACTATACACTTCAAAGGCCGTGAATTCCATCTTCATAAAGTAAAAGACTTTTCTTTTCTCTAGTGTCCACCTTAAAAGCTCGAAGTATGCTTCACCGTTTCCTGATCTAATTGGTTGCAGAAGATGGCGCTTTGCAGAGGATAGGAACTGGCTGCTGTTGTTGCGTGTTGCTGTTCTTCTATCTTCTGATGGGTGTCGTGATTTAAAATGAACGAGTTCGTTCCAGCTCAGACATGGTTGGAACTTGCAGATGGTCTGCAAAATCAGCTCATCACTCCTACTCTTCGTGTGCAGTTTCCGCTAGTTTCACGCAGTGGATACATGAAGGGGTTGTTGATGGAATCCAAGGAAGTGGAACTGTCCAGTGAGTGTCCGGGCGGACCTGAAATCTTTGAGATGGTTGCAAACTTCTGTTATGGGTCGACTATACTCATGGAAGCATCTAGCGTGGCTGCATTGAGATGCATGGCGGAGTACTTGCACATGTATGAAGAATATGGCAAAGCCAATCTTTGTCAACGCAGTGAGCTATACTTGACACAGGTAAGAGTCGCACGTGCCCTGTGGCGGGAACATTTGTTTTTCTCTATCTGTTGCAACTCTGAGAGTGTCCAGCAGACTCGTGCTTTGTATCTGTAGCAGCTCAGAAGCTTTACTCAGATTAAGAGAGCATCCCCGGCGGTGCACAGTATTACTCTACACAATAGAATTGGATGAAGAAAAATCGGAACACGCCAGTTTGGCTCAGCAAAATGGTATAGGTCGGACACATTTACAGAGTTGCCGAGGCTCGTAGAAGGCACAGCAAAACTGTGTACCATAGAAGAGTGTAATAAATGTGATCTGACTGGTTTCTGATTGGTTCAGGTAGTTTGCTATTAGTAATTTCACAGCTCTTTGCAATTCCAGTTTTGGTTGTGTGTGGAGTTGCTGAAAAGTAAATAACTGAACTTAGGTGTGAGAAGTATTGCTGCAGGATCACATGTTGAGGACTGCTCAGGATGCTTTAAGAGCTGGCTAGTGGCGCTCTAGCTTGGTTCTAAACTGAAGTTGTTGAGCATCTGCTAAGGATACTTACTATAATTTTTTCTTTGGCCCCAGGTTGCTCTTCGGAGGTGGGAGGACACCATAGTTGTGCTCCACAGTTGTGATGGACTTATGCCTCTTGCAGAGAAGCTTCAAATAGTGAGCAGGTGCTTAGACTCACTAGTTATCATGGCATCTATTGAGGTTGTGGGTCCTGCTGAAAGAAGCTTACCTGCTGCTGCAACAAGAAACTTATCGGCAGCAAGGGGTGGTGGCTGCATGCAAATGGAAATTGCACAAAGCCAGTTCTTGATGGATTCAAACTGCGTCCAAGATTTGGCAAGCTTACCATGTCACCTGTTTGTTCAACTTGTAGTTGCTATGCGAAAGCAATCCATGCAAGAGAAGTTTGTGAGCTATGTTATCACAAGGTTTGTGGATCAATGGATTGTCAAGCCTAGTGCAAATCATCACGTGCAGCAGAAGTTTGAACAATGTCCCAGCAAGCTGGATCAACGCATGGTTGTTGAAAGTGTGGTGAGCTTATTACCTCAAGAACAAAACATGGTTCCAACAAGCTTTCTCTCAGCGCTCTTGAGATGTGCACTTGCTTGCAAATCTAGCACTGATTGCAGGTACTATAAATCCATTCCAAAACCCCAAGTCCCCTACACTGTAAATCCATGTTGATACATCATGGAATGCTTGCTTCCAGAACCCTAAACCCTAAACCTCATTCTGGGTTTAGTCTTCCAGAATCCCAGGACCCTAAAAACTTGTTTCCAGAAGACTAAGCCCTTAAACCTCATCCTGATTCTTGTAGGATGCAAGCGGTTCTTAGATGAATTGGCTATTTTTGCCCTTGAACAAGTGATGCTTGTAGGGTTTAGAATGTTTAGGGTTTGGTTCTTAGATGATCTACAGCACTTACATATTGTGCCTGTTGAAGCTAAAGGATTTTTTCTCTTCAGACATGTTATAACTGAGCAAGTGAATTTCACTCTGGTTTTCTGAGCAATTAGGTATTATGCTGAACATGCAATTTGGTGCAGGGTAAAGCTTGAGAAGAAAATAGCATTGCAGCTAGAACATGCCAGTCTTGCTGACCTTCTGTTGCCTGCGTCAAAACCCAAAGTTGAGGGCTCTGGGTCACAAGTCTCCAAATCAGAGCTGGATTCCATGGAGAATATCATCATGCTTTTTGTTTCTGAAAGACAGAGAGCATTTAATCAAATGGGTACCGATCCTGTCTCTGATTTTTCCTACAGTTATGTGCAAGCAATGTCTGCAGTTGGACAAACCTGGGACAAGTATCTCTCTGCAATTGCTCATGATGCAAGCTTGACACCTGCCAAGTTTGCATCTCTTCTCGAAAGGATTCCAGACCATGTCCGTCTGACACATGACCATGCTTATGAAGCCATTTACAATTACCTTCAGGTAAAAGAATCTGCATTGTGAAGAGCATCTTGGAAGAATGTTCTAATTTGGGTGTATATTTGCTTCCATGAGAAAGAATGCTCATGGAGTGATGGCATTGAATTGATTTGTTTTGAAGATGGCTGCTGCTGAAGATTATGTTTTTGGAATTGTTCTTGCAAAACAGGCACATCCACACATAACTGAAGGTGAGCGGTTGATCTTGTGTCGCACAATAGACTGCAATAAACTCTCGGCAGAAGCTTGTACCCATGCTGTACAGAATGAATTCATGCCACTGCGTGTGCTGGTTCAAGCTATGTTCACTCAGCGGCTTCAACCCTGCACCACATCTTTTGGTCATCACACACCTGCTTGCTTCAGGATCAACTCCATGGGCCATCATGTTCGTCATCGTTCATGTGAGAATCTCTCAGGTTCTTTTCGGTCTTTTGAGTCATCATGTAGAGCTGCTGCTGGCTTGGGCTTTGATGCAGATCATCATGAGACTATGCTGCATCAGAGCTCTCGAGTTCATGCAGCTAACTGGGACTGTGATGCATATCATGATGCTGTTAGCTTGAGGGATGATTTTGAGGCCACTGAGAGCCGGTTGCAATCAGTTGAGGCAGAGCTTGACAGAATGAGACAAACACTTGTCCAGACTTTGAATCTAAACTCAAAAAGCTCAACAAGGTCTAAACCAGCTACAGTTTCTTCTACTCCATCTGGGAAAGTGAGCACCAACACTAGAAGGTCATCATCCTCAGTCAGTAGCTCATGCTGCATGAGTAACCTCAAGCCAGGGCATAGAACAGGCGGATTGGTGTCCAAAGCTTTACAGAAGTTCAAATTTGGATCAAGTACACCTCGAACTGAAACTGATCCTCTTGCTCCAACTCTTGCTGAGCAGCTCAAGGTTCAAGATGTTGAGATGAATGAACAACAATCTGCATTACCTAGTTTCGTACTGCCTGGAAATGACAAAAGCACCCTAGCATTTAGAACACCCAGCTCATCAGCTTCTGACATCTCCAGATCATGCCACATCCCCCAGAACTATGCAAGGCAGAACCTCCGAAAGCCAACCTAAAGGCTATGGTAAAAAAATGGTCCCCATACTCCACAATCCACTTCCAGCTTCTCCAACTGTGCCAGATTGGCGGTGATGATTGCAAAGCGCATCAGAAGGGACTTGGGCTTGCATTCCATGGTATTAGGATCCCATGAAATTAACTTCCCGTTGATTTCTCTTAGGGGTGGTAATCAGTGAGATTTGTCCAGTGCATATGTGCATTTATGCCAGTTGCAGAAGTTTCATTTTGCTGACTGATAGAACACTGCATGTTAGCCAACAAGAAATGTGAAGTCCTTCATCAGAAACTGCCTTGCACAAATATAGAGTTTCGTAGGAACAGTTACAGCTCTGTAAATGAGTTTAATTGTATAGGAAAGAAGTTATTAGATGAATGATTATGAACTCTAATAACATATGTGAATATGAAATGTGTTCTTAATTTCATTTACAATAATTTGCTTTTTCTTGTGTTACTGCGTCACTTCCATTGAAAAAAAGCAGAGAAGATGGAAAGATCTATCATATCATATAAAAAAGCATAAAACAAATTAAGGTTCAGCCCCATATGTTAATTTTCTGCCATTGTCGAGTTTAAAATTTTCTATCTTTGAAAAATGCAAGCAGTCACTATTAAGAGATTATTTGACCTATAGTTACTATAGGGGAGAATGGGAACTTGTTAAAGTTCGGCATGCCCATTTCAAAGATCTTTTAAAAGATGTGCCAACTAAACCTTGAAACTTTACCAAACTATCAAATAAATGCCGCGGTTGCATTGCAGAATTGAAAAAAGAAATTGACCCTGCAGCAGCTCAACATTTTCTTGACAACAGTTGTTATATATTTTCTGGTTACTGTCTTCTTAGCATGCAAAATAACTGACAATGCAATTGTTCCTGAAAGAAATGAGAATATTTGTTGCCACTTTATGGTGAACAGGTGATAAATGAAAGCATCATTGTTCATGAATTTGTTTTTTATTTTTATTTTTTTCACATATCCTTTTTTCTTTGTTTGTTTTCAAAAAAATGATGAAACCAAAAAAATCTGCAAAAATTAGACATGGTTTGTAGATTGAGCCAAACCAGCCTGAGCTTTAGCCAAAAGGACCAATGACACTAAAAATTGAATGAATTCCATGTCCAGGACAACTCACCCCTCGTCCCTGGGCAAGCTCCAAATTGCAATTCTAAATAATCTTCACCAGCAAGACAGAATGATTTCACAAAGATGCCATCACTTGAAACACTTTGTTTCCAGAAGCTTCATCCCTTGAATTTCATCTGGCTCTTCAAAGTAAGCATTAACCAATGCTTTCTGGTCCTCTTGTGTGATGTCGACCTTTGTCCAGTCATACAGCTCCACATCATAGCACTCATCCTTCACCATCTGTGGAATCTCAGATCCTCTGAGGAGAAGACAACACCAAAGTTAATAGAAAAATCAAAAAATTTCAAGTGTAATGCTCACCACTGTTGCTGAGATGACCCAAGAGGTCAAAACATAAGAAACCCCCCCCCCCCCCCCCCAAACTAGGCAAAACCAGCAGACTAATTATGTGTCCAGTGCATCATCTGAAATATGGCAGTTTGATTTATGTTGTAGGAGCCATTGCTTCCAAGAACACAACAAACTCAGCTACAGTGACAATTTGGCAGTGAATACCTGAAAAGCCACACTCCCTTTATTGAGTATGGGGACGATTCACCCAGAATACACATCTTGCTAAATGCATACTTGCGAATGAAGTCCATTCTTTGCAGAAACCCACCCACTTTGTTCATAGTGACAAATGTGACTTGATTTTCATCATTGTGTTTATAGTCACAGAACCACAAGGAGTAGCCTTCAGGATCATACATCTCCCAGAAACCTGCCCAGAACACACCCAACACAGTGAGGACAATCATTGTGATGATTTCCAGCATGATGAACTTTTTCAATCCATGTACGAACACATCCCACACAAACATCAATTCAAATGACAAGAGAAACACTACACTATACAAATACTGTGTCAGTTCTAGCCAAAAACAAAACCAAAAAAATGGGTATGGTTGTAAGCCTTTGAGTGTGCACTCACAAAATACTAGACCATAGCTAATATCATGCATACCAATGACTAGCTCCCACTCCACCCTACTCACCTCATCAGCTCCCAACAGTGTGTGTAGATAAGATATATATAAAGTAAACCTGCTCAAAACTGAGAGGAAATCCTGATCCAAAAATATGCATCCTTAGTTTCTTGTTGCATTCCCAGACTCAGTCATCATGTTGGGTAGCACTCATGAGGCTGACTAAAAAGGTAAACTTATCATCATCCAAACCATTATGGATAATTCTACATTAGCTTGCCCCTGTACAGACAAGCATCTAAACTGAAGGCACATATATCATCACTTTTCTCTTCTACAGATGGCACATCTGTATGTGAAGAGTAGGGTCATGATGTCTTTCTTGTGTTCTCTGTTAACAAAAGATTCAGCCCAGATGCTGGCCACAAGAGGTCAAAATATCCAGAGTTCCAAGCAACTAGGAAGGCCACATCCTTTGAAATCCATGAGAATATGACTGCAGAAAAACATACATTTCAAGTGCTAAATCTGCAAAAGTCCTAAGCAGATGAGACACCAAGCATGTGACTGTGAGACATTGATATTTTTCCTTTCCAAAAGAAGCCTGAGGAATGCATGATAAAGGTCAAAACCTGTAGTAACTAGAATCATCTGCTTTCAGCACAGTCAACTCCATTGCTCACAAGGTAGGTGGTGGACAGCAGGCAAGAAGAGAAAATCACACAAAAAGACACTGCCACAGATAACTTTAACACATCTGTAACATGTATAAATACAAGCGGTTCATAAAAGGGGAGCAGATCATTAATACCACTGATTGCAAGATGAAAATCCTTTGCTTTTGTGTTTGAGTAGAGACGCTTCCAGTTGTCCATGACCATTGGACTTGGGGGGAGGAAGTCCAAAGGATTCTTCGACTTTTTAACAGGTGCCTCCTCCTCATCATCATTCTCCACAGGTTTAGGAGCTTCCACAGGCTTTGGAGCTTCAGCAGGTTTTGGCATCTCCTTCTGTTTTGGTACCTTCTCCTTGTGTGTGTGACGTCCATGAGGTTGAGGATGAACTTGAGCTGGCACAGGAGCCTGGGCTTCACCCTTAGAAGGAGGTGGGGGTAACGGGCCGTCAGTTTGGATAATCTTGCCAACAACCTTTTTGAAGCTAGGTTGGTTCACCATGGTCCAGAAGTACCTCTCAACATGAGGATAGCTGGCAGTGAACTCTTTGGTCAGGACTTGTTCGAATGGGAACAAAAGATTACATGTGAGAATGATATCAGCAATTGTAACTGAGTGGCCAACAACAAATGTACGAGCAGCCAGATGTTTATTGAGGCATTCAAATGCTCTCTTTGAAGCAAGAATTGCCATCTGTTCCACCTGCAACCCACCAACAGGAATACATGTCAGCAATTACAACCCCCACAAGCTTTCGAATGTTAGACAACCTTTCATCAAATCTGTTGACTTCCAGGTAGTTCTACCAATCCAGTTCTAATCCCTCTCCTTGGGAAGAAGAAAAACCCAAAAGAAGACATTCTTCTAATGCACTCCAAAGGCACACAAGACCACTGATTTAAACGAATACAGGGACGAACAGATTACCAGGAAACCTCTCTAGACCTGCACAATGTAAAGCCCCTGCAAAACAAACTATTATTGACCCCACATGAAGAAGAGATTCAAAGTTCTCAAGGACATACCCAATTTTAAAATTATGCTTTAAAAAAATTGAAATGCCCACATACTAGTCTGTAGTAGTAGTCTATAGACAGGACTGTTCACATCATGCTTACTAGGACCTTGAAATTCTGCATGAAGAATTTTGTAGCAACCAATTTCAGCATAGGCTGAAGTATCCTACCTCTGGATTGTAGACACCCATGCCAAAGCGAGGGTATCCCCACCGTGCTACCCCCGTATAAATCTCCATGCTTGAGAAGTCACACCATTGGTCTATCTGTGCCTGGTATTCAGCCAAGTATGTCAATATAAATTTACAATAACTGCATGCAATGCAGAGTGTCCCTGAATCTCTAATGCTCTGAAGGAATGACCAAACACACAGAGTCATCAGTGATCAAAAACTTACTTCTTCAAAGGTGGAAGTGCCGAACAAACCCGCATCCTTAAGCCTTGCCACTGGATGTGCAAAACAGGCAAGAATTATTCCAATGGTAACATAAGACCTTTCATTAAGCAAGATCTTTTGAAGAGACCTAGAAGGTGATGAGCACCATAAAATGGCAATAACTTCTTGAGGCTCCCTGCAACCCAAGGAATCAGATAAAGCCAACAAAAAGTTTGCAAATCTATGGCAAAACAACGTAATGTACTACATGTAATGTCTCTCAACAGTTGGGATTAGTGAGGCTCTGAAGTACCGTAGCGGGCAATGGCATTGCTTTCGCAAATTGGACCTTCTGGTGTTTCCAGCGCTGGAACCTACATACAAAAAGGACGAGAGTTTGTAAGGTTCACATGAACGAGAGCACCAAGAGAAGCATCTCAGAACTGACAACAAAAGAAGGAACAAAAGTACACTACCAGACTGTAAAATACTAGTTTATGTACCTTTCCGAGGGGATTGACGTTGAGAAACTCAGGGCTTTTGTTCGTGACCCCCATCTGAAATGATGGAGCTAGCTCAAGCTTGACACCGACGTACTCCGCAGCAACCAACGCCTTGAGGGCATTCTTGTTACTGGCCGGGGCATGGAGAACCTGGAACGGAAGTCAAGCGGCCACAAGCAGTGGAATCAGAGGGCGCACACACACAAGATCTGATCACACAATGTTCGTCTCTCAACAAAGACAGACAATGCCATAACAATGGAGAAAGAACCGTTGAGAAGCTGCAATCAAAAACTTCCGAGAGGCAAAAAAAACCTCTCAACCGAGCAAGTGCAGAATTTTCCTGGGAAGGGAATAAGTAGAGGAACGACAAAAGAGGAGCTTACCAAGGCCATAGCAACGGAATTGAAGCTCTGGAACTGGAGCACGGGAAAGCGGCCGACTGGCGACGACGAACTGGACTGCGAAGAGAAGACGAGGTGAACTGTGGACTACGCCGTTTTACTAGCTGATTTTTTTAGGGTTTGGAGATCACGTCCTAGATAGATGAGAATTTCAAAGCGGAATATCTTGTTCATCTGTGTACCGAAGAAACTGTCGAGGTAAAAGAGCTTAGAAACATCTAGAAGGATGGATAAGATAGATGAGAATCGATATCGGAATATCTTATTCATCCTTTCACGGAGAGAACTGCCGACGCAGAGAGCCTACCCAGACGATCTGCAAAACCGTGACGAAGTCTCCACCACGGAGCCACGGACATGCACCCCCGAGAGCGCACAGAAAGGAACGAGCGCACAAGTTCTCGCTCAATCCAGACTCCAGATTTGCTTGCATTAGCAAAGAAAGCACCGAGTCCTTGCCATTTTAGGCCCCCTTTACACTACGGCTGAGAGCCCCTTGTCTCATGAAATTCAAAATTTGGCAATTGTAGGAAAATGAACTGGCAGTCGGAGATTGTTTGTATAGGAGAAGGGCGGGTCTATGAATAGACCCTTCTGGATCTTGGCCCCAGGCCAGGAGGCCAAGCTTTATGTTCCCCAACATAGAACTCTGTGGTTCCCCACCCCCACTCCACACCTTCTTTTCCTTTCCACTGTCTTTTTTTCTTTTCACTGATTCTTTTGTGGTAAAGCAAATCTTACAAGGCAAAGATGTGGTGTTTTGGTACAATGCATTTAGGTGTTGGCCATCATTGCCAAAGATGCGTTCGTTGCACATCTTTTGGTTTTGAGTCCGGCACCCTCACATGGTTTTTCTCTTTTGCTTGGCATCTTGCTAGGTCTCAGTGTTGTGCTTCCTATTACATCTTAGTTTTGCAATTCTTACATTTTGTGACTTATGTTTTTGGCTTACATTGTTGCATCTCGTTGTGGCATGGTTACTCTTTTGCTCTTGCTATTGCATTGCCACTCTCATTTGGTTTTTTTCTTCACATCATGACTTGCTACATCTTGGTGTTGTGCGTATCTCTACATCTTTGTTTTGTTATTTTATATCTTTGCATCTTGTGTTTTTGGCTTATCTTAATGTGTATTGTTGTGGCATTGATGTTATTTTGCTCTTATTGTTACATTGGCATCCTTTCATTTCTTGTTTCTTTGATTTTGCATCATCCTACAGTGTCTAGGTGCTATTCTCGTTACTGCATCTTAAGCTTGCAACTCTCATTGCATTTTGTTACTACATCAACATTCATTTTGTCTCACTTTGTTTGTTGCATCATTGTTTTTGTGTTTTGGTTGACCTTACAACTATTTTCATGCCTACATCATCATTAGTCATGTTTCACAAATATTTGCAATTGATTATTTTTTTATCTTTTTTTTCTTGTCCATTTTTTTAAAAAAATTTATCAAACTATTTGTATGTGTGAAGTTTTTTAAGTTCCTTTGTTTTGCAATTGCAACCACACAAACATCAACAATGTCCTTTTGTTTCACCTTACACAAGCTTCTTCATGTTTTTTTAAATTATTGCTTTCTTTTCTTGTTTTTTTCATTTTTTAAAAATTCTATTGTTTTGATGTGTGCAAGTTTTTTTGTGTTTTGGTTTTAGTATAGACATTGGAGTTCTTTTTTGTTTTGCTTTTTCATGGTGCATGTGTTTGTGTGGTTGCAATTATGAACTATACTTTACATCTTTTGTTCTTGTGAAGTAATTTTCCTTTTTATTCTTAATTCTTTTAATGTTTAACCTTTGTCTTGTTCTATTGTGTATGTTTTCTTGTGTTTTTCGCAATGCCTACTATTAATGTTGTAGGGTTTATGAAAAGAAATTATACTTTTGGTTCTTCAAATGTCATGGAAATTTTAAAAGAAAATCTTCTTTCATCAAGTAATTTGCTTTAACAATTTGTTGATATTAATTTTTCATATTTCTCTTTTAGTGTTAATGATTTGTTGTGGTATATTGAGGGGTCTAAAATATATTTGTATTATGTTATTAATCATGAATTTGCTACTGATTTTCTTGTTGATAAATATTTTTCTACTTTTACAAAGTTGTGTTTTTTTAAAGCAAAATCTCCTAAGTTGTTCGGGCATTTTTTTAACCCTTATATCTCTATGAACCTTGATGATTTTGAACTTTGTGTTGGTCCATTTGCATTTGATTATGTTGTTTATCCCATCCATGAAACTATGTGTTTTAAACCAACATCTCATGTTCTTTGTGCCAATCCATGTTCATCTAATTTTGTTGTTGATCCTAACCATAAAAAATTGTGTTTTATATCGATATATGATTTTTTTTGTCCTTTTTCCTTTGTTGTTGGTACATATGCATATGATTCTTCTTTTCCTTCTAATTATGATGCTATGATTTTTAGATTTAAAGTTGGTGAAGGGACAAATCTTGAGTTTCCTATTAGAGAGTTTATTTTGAAATGTCAATTTCTTGCAATTGATGATAAGGAAATGAAAAATGTAAATAAAGGGGTTGAAGAGTTAGTAAGCATGTTAAGCTCTAGATGAAAAATGTTTTTGATGAATGGAGAATCTTTTGTGGTTTTGACACCAACCAATCCATTGTTGATTTTTCCAAAGATGAATTTTTTATAAAAAATCTTGTGGATATCATGTCATTTTTTTGTTATAAGTTGCAAAAAAAATGTAGGTTATATCTTCCAACTAGGTATGTTTTCATCCCATTTTTTGAATTCCATGTTGTTTATTTTTGCAAATATGTTTTTAGGTTTAAGTTTCTTTTGCATCTTCCTAAACCTTAGACCTATCTAGAAACCCTTCATTTGGCTCTTATAATTGTTTTATTTATTTTTACATTTGCAATGGTGATTTTGTTCAAAAAATCCAAAAAGGTTTTCTTCTATGTAAAACACAACTTTTTTTCCTTTTATTTTTTCTTTTCATTTTTTTTTGAACTTAATGTGGACTATACAATACATCTAACATGTTTTTGTTTTATACATATGGTTTTTTTGGCACTTAAACTTGAAACCACAAACTTGTTTTTTGTTTTTTGGTTGTTTTGTGCTTTTGTAGTGATTGATTATTCTTCTAATTTGATATTTGTTTTATAACAATTATGTTATTTGTATTTGTATTTTTATTTTGTAACATCTAATCTATGATATGAAGTATTGGAAGGCAAAGGCAACATAATGTACTATGTAATCATGTAAAACACATATAGTTCCTTTAAATATTTTCATAGATTCGAAATATCATTGTGTGAAAGTTGGTGGTGACAAAATAACTTTCTAATCCACAACAATTGGTCTTGGCAAGCCCATCAAAAAATCATGTGTTGTCCATTGATGAAGAGCTCAAAATTTTGGCACAAGTAATTTGTTAACCCACCTTTCCATCAAACATAAAATTGAAATTTGGACATTTTTACAGGCAATTTTTTTTCATAAGGGAGTGTTTTGATCTTCATTTTATAGATCAACATCTGCCTATTATTGACTATCTTATTTCTGATGTAATTGAAACATACAAAAAACTTGTTTGTTGTCACATTAAAAGAAAACAAAGATTGTTTTGTAACTAGCCAATTTGTAATTATTAGTTAATATTTTTCATTTGCAACTATCATTGGTTATTTTTTCAAATACCTTTTGCAATTGGTTGTGCTTGCAATTACACTACAACTACCTTGTAACTAATGTTTTCTTCATTCTTCCATTTATACAATTTTTAACATGGTTTACATCCAAAAAAACCCATTTATGTTCCATTAGTTGTAAATTTGGTCAAATGAATTGAAAACCTATGTGTATTCAAAATGTAATTTAAGTATTCTAGGGTGTATGGATTTATAATGGTGTATAATATGTATTTTACTCAATAATATATGGGTGGATACTAAAATAAATGCATGTATATGAAAGGTGGTGTATAATACTTGTATTTTTTTATAATTTTTTTAGTCATAAAAGAAATTCCAGTAATTATTTTTAAATTAATTATTACAATTAATGTAAAATTATAGTAAAACAATATAATTATATTAGTTATAAATTAATTATAATAACTATACAATTTATAATTATAATTAGTATTTGTAATTTCTGATTTTTGTTATAAATTACAATTAACAATATTCATAATACTTTTATTGTAAAAATATTATTTGATGTAATTATTCTAATTATAATAACTAAATTACACCAAGTTATTGAATTTATTAAATATAATCATTAATTAATTAGTAATCAAAATTAATTACACTAAAATCATTGTAATTACTCTATTAGTAAATTAATTAAAGAAGTGGCATAATTTATAATTAAACTTAATTATTCATAACTTATAACTTATAATAATTAGTTTACAAACAAATTTTAAAAATTTATGGTAATTTTAGTGGGAAAAGAATAATTAATGTTTAATATAATTCTATGATTGTATTACAGTAAATTAAAATATTAATTCAGGTTTTAATATATTAAGTTGCCTTGGGGAACAATTCCTCCAAAGAACAAATTCCCGAACATTTGATAAGAAAATACAAAGGGTCAAATTTGTCCAAATAAATCATTATTTATGTCATTAGAAAATTCTGAAAACATAAATATATAAAACGATCTTTCATTTCCAATTTGAAGCTATGAACTATAAGTTATGATGTAAGAAATTAGGGGTCAAAATTTCCAAGTTGTTTTCTCCTTTGAGGAGAAAGGGATTAAATTGCCCCAGGGAGTGACTTCCCTAGGAGAAGGGGACTATGTTCCCTTGGGAGCAATTTCCCTTGGGGAAAAGGGGACTAAATTCCCTTGGGGAGAAAGGGATGATGATGTTCCCCTAAGGAACAAGTTCCCAAATGCTTGAGTCAAAATTATAGGGGGTAAAATTTGTCCAAATCAAAATTTCTTAATACCATTGAAAAGTTCTCAAAAAATATATATCGAAAATTATTTTGAATTCTCAATTTGAGGGTAAAAACTAAAAGTTATGATGAAAAAAAGAATTGAGGGTCAAATTTACCCTTTTCCCTAAGGGAAATTTGACCCCCAGGGAAAATTTGACCCTTAGCTTATATTTTCGTCATAACTTTCATCTTGTACTTTCAAATTGACAATCCAAGATCATTTTACACATGTACACTTCCGATGGTATAAAAAACATTTGATTTTTAAAAAAATTATCTATTGTAATTTTGACTCAAATATTTGGGAATTTGCTCCTTGAGGGAATTTGACCTCTAGCTCTTCTTTTCATCATAACTTTTAGCTCATACTTTCAAATTGAGAATCGAAGATCATTTTAACTTTCTAAATTTTGAGAGCTTTTCACTAATATAAAAAACATTTGATCTGGAAAATTTTTAACCCTTGCAATTTTGACTCAAACATTCAAAAGTTTGTTCCATGGGGAACATAGTCCCTTTCTCCCTAGGGAGCCCTAGGGAGAAGGCAACATCAATATTATTAATAGTATATAAAGTTATTCATTATTCATTATATTTATTAAGTAATTAAAATAATTACATCTATATATATATTTCAATATTAATTATTTATATTTAATATTTATTAGTTAGATGATACAATGTTGTAATTAAAATTTTACATAAATTGAATTCTCGTTTTCATATATTTAAAAATATTTTAGTTAATTGGTTAATTTCATAATTATGTAATTAAAAATTATGACGAATTGTTATTATATGAAATTATTTAATTATGTAGTTTACTAATTAGTTAATCAATGACCTATTGAATTATATATTCTACAAAAATAAAAAATAAAGATAAAAGATATAGAATGAACCTTTCTAGTTGTAAATAGTTTGCAACTAAACTTTCTAATTACAAAATAGTTTGCAAATAAACTCCAAGTTCAAAATCTATCCCATAAGGTTTTTTTTCCATTCTCATTTTGAAAAGAATATAAAAACGGTCTTCACTTCCCATTTTCACATTCAAAATGTGGGCCATGTGGGATGAGCCAATTAAAAGGCTTAACCCAAAACTTTTTAAAAACTTCATGTACCTTCCCCTTAACTACTTTTGTTGCAATCCCACTTTTGGAAGAGTGTGAGGATGACATTCACATTCCCGAAATGGGGACTTGGGAGTCCTTTGAGACTCCCAAAATTTTTGAGTTTGATTGTAGGGGTCAAAACACCTCGCCTTGAGGCGTTCTTCATGCCATTGGAAAGTTATTGAAGTGTAGATGTCGAAAATGGCCTCGTATGAGCCATTTGGACATTTGCAGCACAAGTTATGTTATAAAGAAAGACCAAGTATCAAATTGGCAATTTGACTCCCCAATCACTAAAAGTTGGGAATTGACCCGACCTTGATGTGTGCAGATGGAATGCAACACAATGTTGGAAAGCTCTCAATAAGAGCTACAAGTTTGCTTTAGACTTCATCCTAATCCGAGGTTTGAGCAAAAAGTTATGAACTCACAAAGTCCCAGGGGTCCAAACCGGGACAATTTCGGGACTCCTCCTTAGGAGTCTCAGGACAAAAAGCCATTCGGGTGTGGGTGCCGTGGAGTAACACAAAGAATACTATATGGGGGAAGGTGGTGGCTTCTCCAAAGTCTGGGCCGTGGTGAGTCTTGTGAGTCCAAAGTTGCCCGTGGTTTGTCTTAACACTAAAGGTGTTTTAGAATGCGAACTAACCAACTTGTTAGTTGGTTTGATGCAGGTTCGAATGAGTAACTAAAGCTTGTCCCTCTTCCTAATCCCATCCCGAAAGCTTCAGCACGCCCCTCTACCCCTTTTAGTGCTGAAAGCTAAGAGTGTGCTTTCAAGTCCCCACAATTTCACTGTTTTAGAAACCAAGGCCCATCTTAGGCCTAACTTGGGATTTGGGAGCACGTCAACCTTACCTCGTTAACCAACCTATCGACTTAGTTATTTACCTATCTACCTACCTAAATAGATATCTAGCTTAAGTAGGTAAGTATGTGTTTAATTGAAATAAATAAATAGGTAGGTCTTACATACCTACTTAAATTAAATTTGGAAAGTTTTAATTAATATGCCACGTGACACATTTTGATTGTGCCACATGGCACAATCTAAAACTATCCAAACATAAAAGTCAAAATTTTAAATTATTTCAAATTTTCATAAATAAAATAATAATATTACAAATATATTAAATTAATGACACATGGCAACATATCATTAGAGCACAAGGTTGACCAAATTAGTTGCAAACTAGTTACAAGCAACAATATGTATATGGTGGGTCAACGGATGAACATGTATTTTGTTGATTTTATTTCCATCCATGAATGGTTATCACTAGCAACTAATGTTGTTGGTGACTTATCCAACACAACTAAAAGAAATCTAGTTGCAAATGTCGTCTACAATTAAAAACTAGTTGTAAAAACCATGATTTCTTTTAATGTCATCATAGTATTTGGCCTCTTGACAAACTTGGGTCACATCTATTGTTTTTGTTCTCTAACCTAAATGAAAAGTTTTTTCATACAAGCTGGTTTATCATTTATTACTATAAGTTGAAATCAATTTTGTTTTATTATGGACAAGTTGACTGTTAATTTCCTGAATTTGAAAGAAATGCTTTTGTCCAACAAGACAGGCCAAGGTGTTGAAATTACTTAGAGGGAAAAAATTGTTGTTTTGGGAATTTGGTATGGAAGTAATAGGCGACAAGAATATTATTTCTTGTGGCAAGTGAGTTCTTAAACTTTTTTGTTTCATTTTTTCTCATTTTTGAATTAATTTTTTATTTTTTTTTGAATGTTCATTTTTGAACGTGGTTTTTTCTATTTATAGGTACAATGGAATCAATAAACAATTATGTGATAGATAATTGTAATTTCAACACCCTGGCCTGTCTTGTTGGACAAAAGCATTTTGTTTTTACAACATATGCATAATAAACACTTTAGGGAGAACTATGGATATCATGATAAAAAATCAAAGTAAAAGTGTTGAATTTCATGATGATGCCAAGGGTTTCTATTTGGGTTGTTTAGAGATTGTTGATGCCATGGGGTTGAAGTTTTTGCAATATATAGGTTTCATGAGAGCATAGGTGTTGGTTGATCTATGGGAAGGTTTATGGGAACATTGCTTTGGAATTGATTTTTTGGGGGAAGTGTTGTGATTTTGGGATTGGGTGAATGGAATCCAAACTACAAAACATTAAGAGTTTTGATCCATAGTTTTCTCCATGAATTCAATATATGAGCAAGTGAATTTAGCATATGAGTTCTTTGAAAAAAATAGAATTAATCTTTGACTCTTTCACATGGGTTTTAATTTAATTTTTAATTTTCTTCCATTTTGTAATTAAAAGAATTCTCATTTTCCTTTTTGTTAAATCTGACTTGATTATATTGGTTTTAAAAAATTTTAACAAAAAACTCTAGAGACTCGAATAGAAAATGAAAAATGGAAAATAAAAATATAATAAAAAAACATAAAATAAAAGAAATGATAACACTAAATATAAGGAATAAAGAAGAATATATTTTTATGAAAATGATTTCCTGGTGGTAACTTCTGACAGATGCATGTTCTCCTTGCGGGCTGTCACAAAAAACTAGTAAAATTCGGGCAAGAGAGGGACCTGAAAATACACTTAAAAACAAAAACAGCAGTGCTTTATGCGAACTGGACCTTGAAATTCAAAATGGATGAAAAGAATACATGGAATTTCGCATGGCAATAAAAAAAAAATGTTTTAATGTCTTGTGAATTTGTGTCAAACCCACCTTAGGCCCCCTTTACACTAGGGTTGAGAGCCCCTGTCCCATGGCATTCAAAAATCAGTGAATTGTAATTTTACTGTTTGGCGATTACCCAGTTTGGTCGGTTAGAATCACCGGTTCCAAATCATAAGCACCCATCTAGAACCAGAGCTGATTTTGGATCTGGTTCTAGAACCATAATTGGAACCCGGTCTGGAACTGAACCCAATTCTAGAACTGAATATGGACCTGGCTGTAGAATCAGAACCGGAATTTTTTTTGGAAAAAAAGGACTGGAATTGGGGTTGAACCAGAGGTTAACTAGCATGTAACGAACCCATTCCAGACTGCGCTGCCCAGAATCCGTCTGATTTCTAGAACCAAAACCTGAATTAATTTTTCTCAACAACAGGAACCGTGGTTCCATGTTTTTTTGGAACTGGAACCGTTCTAAAAATTTATTTAAGAACCAAACCCGAGCTTCTTCTTCATAGAACTCAAGAACCACTGAACACTGGTTCACTTCTACACTAAAATATTCACAAAACGTCCATAGCCATCATCCCAACCATTTGCAGCAAAGCACGTGCCTATGCACTTAGAGGTATGACCCTGTGTGCTTCCTTTTTGTGGAACAAGCTCTTATCACTCCACATGTGTATCTACTCTCTCTGTGAAACAAGATTTGCGTTACAGTGAAAACGCCCATCATCCAACACATAGTTATCATTCAACATTTTCTAATATTTTCCTCATTCCTTAACCAAATTGAGTGATTTTTGTGTCACTGCACGCGACGACTGAAAGGATACAAATGTTCTTTGAGTGTCAGAAGTAAAGGAGTAACACAGAAAACACAGGAGGAGGATGTGTGAGAGTTTTCTTCAAACTTTTTGAAAAAATATCTCTAGACCTCTATATTCAGCCCCATATCTTCCTCATTTTGAGTCCCTTTTCAGTGATTTAAAACCTGATGCGTGCACCAACTAGAGCTTTACAAAACTTCTTTGTATTCCAGAGAAAAATATGTAAGGATCAAAGATTTTAAGCTTGAAAACCTAAGCTGTTTTAATTCAACCATCACCGAACATTGAGCCCCTTTACTGCAAACACCCCGTATCTTTCCCCATCCATTCATCGAATTGAGCACGCTTTGCAGCGTTAGAAGCGCTAGGTGGAGGGCTACAATGGTTATTTGAGCTTCAGAAGCAGAGGCAAAATGTATGAGGATTCAAAAAAGACTCCCTTCTTAACTGTTCGGTAACCGGCCTATGACCTTGGTATTCGATATCCTGGTTTCAAGGCCTGGGAATGATTAGCTCATGAAGCAAGCAAACAACAGGGATCATCAACCCAGAATTGGAATTTCGGTACAAAAGCAGCAGCTTTGGCTTTGACTATTGCAATTTTCCTTCTCGCTCCCGAAGTACCCAATACTTCTTGGCGGTCCGTTTATTCTTAGTCTAGGTTCCTTCCAGATGATACGAGGCAACATTCCAGGGGAAAGCAAAGACACGGTGTTTTAGTTGAAAAATAGGGGAATTTCTTTGCTCAATTGGACGCTAGAAAAACAATCGGTTGAAGTTGTTGTGGTGAGACGGCAGTTCGTATGTTGGTGATGGCTTTGGCACTCACTCCTCTTGCTATCGGTCCCCTCTCCTCTCTCTCTGCATTTGCCAGGACCTACTCCGCATCCTCTTGCTATCGGTCTTCAAGTGCCAGTCATGTGTTTCTGCAGGGAAGTAAGAATAGCCGTATCCTAAGAGTGTCGAGGGTCGGGAGAACGCCTCCAGGGCAAACCCTAGTGGTGAGAACCAGTGGTAACCTGGGTGGTGACTTCGGAACTCGAGATACATTTCCAGGTATGGCTAGAAACTTCTGTGTTTCCAATAAAAAATCCTTGCTCTAAGACTCCTTTTGAAATGCTCATTTCTGCAGAGGAAATTTTTCACTGGTTTTTTCTAGGGAAAGATGTATCATATGTGCAGTGAGAAAGTTGTGAAACAACCAGAGTTTGCTTCTTTGCTTGCAATATGTATTCAATTCTTTTTCACATAGAATCTACATGTGAGAAGGATCTGTAATGACTACTGGCTCTTGTCTCCTTCTCAATGTTGTGCACTGGGTTACAGCACATGGAACATTTCATGTGGTTGCAAAAACCCTAGAAATGCAATTAGAAAAGTGAGGCCTCAAAATGAGGTCCATTTGTGTCTGCCATTTGTTTTGTTCATTCAACACAAGTGATGGAACATCTTTCAGAAGAAATTAACATTGTTATGATCATGATGAGAGCCTGTACTATAACTTTGAACATCATATTACTTCCAGCTGTGGTGGCAAGTAATTTTGGTAACAAAGGTTGTTGAATTTTGCTGGGGCAGAAGAACATAACAGCATGATTCCATCATCATCTCAATCACGCCTTGCAGAGAAGTCTTGCAAGCCCCTGCCAACTGGGACACCTGCTCTCTCAGAAGCTGAAGCAGAGGCTCTACTTGCTGAGGTGAGTAAATCATGTCTCTGTGATTGTGTCTTGGTTGGTGGACAAAGCAGGTTGGTTGTGGGATCTGGATGATGATGATGATGTAGTTGCAAAGATGATTGATTTTCTACAATGAAGCAAAAAAGAAAGAGAAATAATGAACCTTTTTGTTAACAGGTGGTTGGATGGAGAATATCAAGGGCTCATGATGCAGGTCTCAAGCTGCAGTATGACTGGAATTTGAAGAATTTCAAAGCTGGCCTGGAGCTTTTTAGCAGAATTGCAGCTGTGGCTGAGGCTGAGAAGCACCACCCTGATTTCCACTTGGAAAACTACAAAAAAGTGCGAGCAGAGATTTGGACCCATACTGTTGGTATGCCCCCCCTTTAAATATCTTGTTTTCCATCCATTTTCCTTGTTTTTTTCCAGCCATCTTGGTGACAATCAGCTCCATTATTGCGATGCTCTGCTCATCCTCATGTAGTGGTCTTCTGTGCACAATGTATAAGTGTGGTAAATCCCCAATCTCTCCATAGAATTTGCTTCCTTGTGTTAGTGCATCCACATATTTGTCGTGTGTATAGCCCATTGATGTAGTTAAACACATGCCTTATATGGTGTGTTCTATATCTGTGTGTACCATTGATTCCCAGGTGGATTTGTGAAATCATTAGAGGGCCTTTGTGGTGCAGGGGGCCTGAGTGAAAATGACTTCATATTGGCTGCAAAAATCAACCAGATTGACACAAGAGACTTGGTGAGCAAAAAGAAATCATAGGCTTAGTCTAAGTGTGTAATCAGGTTGTTCATTTGTGAGTGTAACATATGAGCATGACAAACATTAGTCCAAGTGTATAGAGTTTTGTACTTCAGCTGGTGATGAGGTCATAAACACAATAACCAGTGTATGGCAGCTTACAGAGGAACTTTTATTCGGCACACAATGGCCACAAAAGGATATTCTGATGAAGTTCAGGGTTTAGGATTTGCATTCTAATCTGTACATTTTGTGAAAACTAACTGGAAACTATTGCAAGGAACCCTGGTCTCCACCGCCTCCACCATTGCACCACAACTTGACAACACCTGTAATGCTTTTTTTACTGCACTCATTTGTGCTTTCATCAATTTGGGATCAGTATTTTTAATTTCTTGAATGCATTTATGTTGTATTGAATTTCCCATGTACCCCCTCATATGAACTCCTCACAACATTGATCCCCATATGTTGTTAGTGCTTCTGTTCTCTTCTTGTGCAGTTATCTGTGCTTTGACACACTCTGGACGGCACAATATGCTGAGTTTTTAGCATCATAAGCCAGTACTATGAAGAAGATTTGCCAGTTGCAAGGTTACTTCTGATTTGCAATTTGTCTTTGATTTCACACCAAAACATTCTACACAATAACAAAAGAATTGGTTACAAAATTTTGGGCAATTGCATGAGGGTTTTAGTTTCAATCATTTGCCAGTGAAATCATGGTAAGTAAATTCTATATGCCAATGTAGTGTTGGTTTGATCATTTGCCCAGAGTTAGCCACCACATAAAGGGTCTTATTTAATACCCAAATCTGGAACTGCTAACTGACCATTCTGGATATCCAAGTTTATACCTGGCCTGTTGGGTACCTCTTGTATTCAACGCTCCCATTACCAAGATGGTTCTCTTCCTAGAGTTTCAGACTCAATTGCCTTCTAATGGGCTGGCACATTTTGGCCTATGCATTTGCACAACTTCAAGAGGAAAATTGGCTGTGGAGCCCATGGCCCCAACGGTTGCAAGCATTGTGGCAGGCGCTGCACCTCCATGCCTGATTAAAAACAAGTGCAATAATGGTTGAAAATGCATTTTTACATTAAGACTTTGTTGTTATGGAAATTTTTTACCAGCTCAGGGGCAAGAGTGTCGTGGGTTCAAATAGTCCATTGCCACCATTATATTACTTCAAACTCCAGGAGCGCTTGGTCACGTTAAGGATACTTTTTGATCAATTTTTGAATTATTATTTTCTTTCTGGTTGTTGTGCACGTGTGCATTTAGGAATTTTTTGTCCAGATTGATTTTTTGTTTAATTTTCTCTTACTTTTATGCTTGTGCATGTGTAGATGTTAAAAATGTGTTTTGAAAATTTTCTTTTTTTATTTTTTCATGACATTTTGGGTGTGATTTGTTTGCAACATTTATGGAGGATGTATTGCCTTTTAGATAATGCTCATTCTATGGAAGATGGGCATTTTTTTGCAAGCCATCAAAATGACATTATTTGCACAACCTGGCATTCTCTGAGCCTGGTTCAAAATAAGGGAGACCAGTCTGGACCTTCTTTTTTCTCTCTTTTTAAAAAAATTCACTTAAACATGTTTTCTGGTTCTTAACTAACCTATCTATTTTTATTCAAAAATTAATCTTTTTATATTTAGATAGGAGCCTTGAGTGCTAAAAAGTCACACAATTCTTTTTACTTGTTCGTTTCACTAAAGTGATTTTTGGAGTACTTGTCGAATATGATATTTGATAAATAAAAAATGAACACCTGTAGTAAAAGAAAAGAAAAGATGTACATCTCTAATCAGGAAAAAACAAGGTTCCAATCAAATGGGACACGTGTTTTTTTTTACGATTGACATGAAATGAACTCATTAAAGAATGGACATAAAACATGCAATAATTGTATTGCCAAATCATTGATATACATTGTACCTTGTGGATTATTAAAATTTTGTTCATTCAAAATCTAAAGTTTTTGTAAGTGGAATGTAGCTAGGTACATAAACTAGGTACATAAATAAGTAAAGTGGGTTAGGTAGTTAGGTAGGTAGACTAAGTAGGCAAGTAAATAGGTAAGTAGGTAGTATAGGTAGGTACAAATGAAGTTAGATTAGGGAGAGCAATTAGGGTTGCCATTCTTGCAAGGATCTAAAACTATATCTCGAATTTTCTTGTTCCATGATATCAAACAACTTTTCAAGTTTGAAATATAGTCCATGTTCTTCATCTTGGCACTCCAAATGCAAATAACTACAAAGCATAGAAGTCAACATTCATGACAACTTTTGTTTAGAGAATTCACTCCTTTTCCATGTTATACAACCTATGCACTCAAATGAACACATATGTCTTACAAGCAAGCTATTAGAATTCAAATACTTACAATAGTACCTTGTTAATTTTAGATGGCTCTTTACTCAACCTTGGCATCATATTCAAACTTTAAACCTTAAACCTTTTAGCAAATCTTTGCTTCATATTTAAATTTAGGTCCATATCCTTTTTTTTGCTCTTCTTGCTATTGTAAAAATTTGTTGCACATCCAAGACTATTAAATCTTTAAAAACAAACAATGCCTATTTACTACAAAAAAAAAGGTTAAGTAGGTTAATAATTAAGTTAGGTACAATACTACAATTCATGATTTTTCAAAAGGTCCCAATTGATTAACAAATCTTTTTTGACCACTAAACATGTACATTTTGACTATAGGCTCATGACTTGAATGACATGTGTATTTTTTGACTTGTCAATTTAATTAAAATGACTTATTTGACTATTTATCACATTGAACATCTAATCAAGTTGAATTAAAAAATGACCACCTTAATAAAAAAAATGCCAATGGCTTTTAATCAATTATAACATTTAGTGAAGTTGGACAAAATAAAATGACATCTTTAATCAAGATGGACAATGGTGTTCTAGTCAAATGGGATATTCTATGCTACTTAATAGGCAAATATAACTAAAAACTAGGCTAAGCAATAGCCTAGGCCTACCTACATACCAACTTACTTACCTACCTTCCTATTTCATAGACCTACTTACCTATTTATCTCCTACGACCTACTTATTTACCTACGTTTTATGACCTACCTACTTACCTACCTTTTATGACCTACTTACCTACCTACCAATTTACTTACCTACTTAACTACCTACTTCATACGACCTATTTACCTACCTACCTAATTACTTACCTCTTATTACCCATATACCATCATCCTACATACCTACCTCATACCTCACACCTACCTAGATTTTTCCACCTAGCTATCTTTTATTTCCTACAACCTACAACCTACCTACCTAGACCTCTTATGGACTACAAATTACCTACGTACCTACCCCCTCTACCTACCAATTGTCGTGCAATTTACCTATTAATTACCTTTCTTACTTACTTCTATAACTAATGATGTGAATAAACAAGTGAAATAAAAAACTTGACAAATTTTGTCTACTTTGGAAAGTGTAGTCCATTGATAAGAACTTGGAATATCATTGGGGAGGTTAAAGGGTTCAATTCCTAATACTTGCAATTATATACATGCTTAAAGGTTTAGGATAGGTAGGCTAGGTTAGGTTAGGATAAGTACAGTTGTTATCACCTACCTACTTACCTTTCTACACAAAACATTATTTTTGGTTATAATCTAGATTGAAAAATAAGCTAAAAATTTGATCAATCAAATTGTTCACTATCCACCAATCAAATAATCTAACATTTTCCTAATAAAAAAAACCACCCAATCATGCTAGATAGGTCTAAATCAACTTGTCCAAGATGATCTTTTTGACACCTTTCCAAATAAGGTCATTTTTCATTGGATTCTTTAATTAAAAAAATCATGAATTGTCGTAGTGGTAAATACTTATGCTACATAAGTTAAATTAGGTAGTTAATCTAAGTAATGTAAACTATGTGATTAATTAGGTTAAGTAGGTTAAATTACATAGATAAGTAAGTTATGTTAAATAATTAAACTAAGTAAATAACTAGGTAGGTTGCTAGGAATGAAATACGTAAGGTAATTAAAATAAGTCATTTGAATGAAAATGTGATGCAATGATTAAGAACTTGGTTTTTCAATGTGAACATGAAAAGTTCAAGTCTTCATACTTGCAACATATTTACATGCTTAAAAAATAATTTAACTTAACCTAAATTACTCAATTATGTTCCCTACCTTTGCTTAGGTTAAACTTTTAACCCAATTTAATCTAAATTGCCTAAGGTAGACACTACATGAATATGCTTTCAAGTTCATTTTATGTTTTAGTAGATATTGAATGAACTTGGACAAATTTGCCGTGGTGAAAATGGTTAGCTCCTAATGAACAAAAATAAATTGGAACAAAAAAATGAGTTCATTAATCAAATTTATTAATAGTTAACTTTCCTTGGTTAACTTCTTAGTTCATAATTAACTTAGGCACCTAGGCCACTAAGCCTAAACCAAAAACTTAAGTCACTTAAGCCCATCAACTTAGGGTGCAAGTGTGAAAGCTCTTACCCTACCCTTATTTAGGTTAGACTTTTTGTTTAGTTTTGTTTAAGTTCCTTAGGTTAGATGTCCTTTTCTTTGTATTTTCCAAGTAATTGAAACCAACCTTCAAAAAATCCAATTTTACATGGTATTTGCAACAACACACATTCCTATCTTTTAATGATTTCACATAATAGGGCTCCAATTTTTGGAATGCACATTGCTTAACTTTACATTCAATGTGGGCTACTTAAAATTGTAAGTAGAATGTAATTTCCAATCCAAAAGACATAGTTAATACATGACCCTAATGTTATAATGTTCAAGATAAATACATTCTTTCTAGTTGTTGAAGTATAAAAATCTCCAATATGTTATAATATTAAACAACCTAACCATATATTACATTGTTATTGTCAAACATATATGTTGCACAACTACAACATCATCACCTAAATGACCTATAAGCACCTTGGATTTGTTGTTAGTGATTTAATAGATAGTATATAGATAAAAATTGTTAACAAATGGAAGGTGAACTAAATTTATAAAAATGTAGGATTCATGAATAAAAGAATTGGAACATTACTATTTTCAATTTTGGCTACTTAGACACAGTTCAACATACATGTCAAAACACTATTGGTAAAATGATCTCATAACTAGGTCAAAGGTTTAAATACCAATATTGCACTATAATATTTTTTCCATGCAAATAATTGGAAAAAAAAATTATGCTTAGATATACTTTATAAAAAGTTCAATTAGAGACCTAGATACTATTAAATTATTTGGAAAATATTTTTCCAATCACAAAAAAAAAAATACAATTATTTCTAACACAAGATGGTATTGATTCATTTTCATCAAGAAACATAACCATGTGTGTAAGAATTGTGTACGCATCATAATGGATAAATAATAATATTATACAAACAACAAATAGAAACGATGCCTAATCATTACACTAATATGTGTCCAAGTTCATTTTGTGTTTCATTAGATTTTTAGTGAACTTAAACAAATCTACCATGATGAAAATGGTCAACCCCTAATGAATAGAGATTAGTTGGTAAGAAAAAATGAATTCACTAATCAAATTCACAAATTAATAAATTCATTAGGCTAACTTTGTAGTTCATAGCCAGGTTAAACACTTAAGAACCCAAAACTACACTAGGTAGGAACTTAACCTAAAACATGCACCTAAACTATGCACCTAACTTAAATGCCTAGGAACCTAAGCTAAATTATCTAGGCCACTTAACCTAAGTTAGAAACCTATGTCATTTAAGCCCACCAACTTAAAGTGTGAATGTGAAGGTTTGAACCCCTCACTCCCTTCACTTCCATGCTTAAAAAAATAAGTATTTAATAATTGGATCACTAGTTAAATAAGTGTTATAATTTGTCACCACTTTTTTTTATGCACATTATTTTTCCTAACCTACCTAAATATCTTTCATACCTATGTTACTTTGTTTCTTTACCTTACATATTTAAGTAGCTTAAAATATTAATAAACTACCTTAGTTTATCAGTAAGCCAATGTAAGCTACCCAAGTCTATGTGTATGTGTAGGCTAACATGGGCTAGGTTCCTAACTTAGTTTAAATTATTTTTACGTTATTGTAGGCTACCATAGGTTCAAATTTTAAACTAGTTCTAAGTTATGTCTATGGTATTATACATTGATTATTTCAGGCTATTTTAACTTAAACCTTTTTCTACTATTCTAAATTATTTTACCCTAAGTTATTTTAAGTTCCTATACCATATTATTCAGGCTATTAAATTACTATACCTTAAGTTAGTTTTAATTATTCCACCCTAGTCTATTTTTAATTATTGTAAGTTATTCCACCTTATGTTATTCTTGGTTATTTTAGGTTATTCCACCATAGATTATTTTAGGTCTTTTTTGTTATTCTACCATGTATTATTATATGTTATTATACATTAGGTTGTTTTAAATTATGTAACTTTATGCTAAGGTATAACATAAAATATAATACCTTAAAATAATATAAATTAACCTAAAGTAGAATAGCTTAAAATAGCCAAAAATAACCTAAGGTAAACAACCAAAACTATCTTGCGACAATTTAAAGTGGATAGACCTAAAATAATTGAGAATAACCTAAGTTGAAATAACTTATAATAGCTAAAAATAACTTAGAATAATTGAAAATAGCCCAAGGTGGAATAACTTAAAATAATGAAAAATAACAAAGAATAACCTAGGCTACAATAGCTTAAGGTGAAGTAGGCTAAATGAATATATTGATGTTTCCATGACACAAAACCTTAACTGAAAAGGTATTGCCTTGTATGATGAAACACACACTTGAAAAGTTTGTTTCACATTATGTTAGTGTTGTAATTTCTTTCACAATAGCATTTGACCTTTGGATGAACAAATATACATTCGATATTTTTGCCTTTGTGAATTAACTTTTGTTTGAGAGAAACCAATTTGAGATACTTGAACTGGAAATCTAAATGAACTTTATCCCCCCATCTCAATTTGATGCAAAATTATTTTTGTTAACAAGTAGGATGGATTGGAAATCACTTGTGTGTTTATTCCATTTTTTGATTGTTTGCATCAATTTTATCCAAAAAAATTCACATGATGTTGGCTATAATGCTTGATCCCAAACTCAAGGATCTTTTTATTTTGAGTAATTATGTGGGAATAGAAAATAACACAATTTCAGCTATAAGGTATGATTCTAAAATTTTAGTTTTCCTTGTGTCTTCAACTTATTGAAAAATTCTTCCTTTCACAAAACATTCATCAAATTTTGCCCTCCAAAAATGGCCGTTGATGATATTTGATGAAGATTGAGTCAAGATCAAAATTGTCATGGAACATGTAAGTTTTTGGTTTTTGTAGTCACATGTAAGTTTTTTAATTCTACAATCATTAATAAAATGTATCCAAGTCAAATGTGTAATGTTAACAATTTGTCTCTGACTATATTTGCCATGGGAACTTGCATGTTTTTGAAATTTACAATTAGTTGCAAAGTTTTATGAAAATCCATTAAAGTGGTGGAAAACACATGAGGCATAAGTTTCTTTTTATTGCATACTTAGTATTATTGGGATTCTTACAAGGCTTTGTAAATGTTGATTAAAGACCCAAATTTTAAATAAGCTTGTATTAATTTCCAAGAAATAACCAAATGTTCCATGTTTGAGTTGTGAAACATTTGTGAAGCATATTTTTTAGATCAAATTGAAGATGAGTTTGAAAACCAATAAGATCATTATGTAGACCTTGTTGATATGGTAGATTTTGATTTTTAGATTTGCATTTATGTTTAGTAAGGCAAGAGCCATGTTCTCCAATTTGATCTCAATGGCTTCTCATTTTATGTTCTCTAGATTTATCTAGAGTCTATGGTTTCAAGTCAATGTATATTTGTGCACCCTAATTTTTTTAGATGCAAAAAGACACATCTTGGATTAAATTACATATGAAAAGACACATTGTTTGAATGTTTTCCCTCCAAAATGTGTTTGGTTGTTGTGCATTCATCTTCCCTAAATTGGTGAAGAGGAGGAGACAAAAAAATTAAGGTTGTATGGATTTAAATACTGATGTTGTGATTTTTGTTGTGGATTTGAGCAAGGGGAAGGAGCTACCTCCCCAACAATAACAAACCCTTAGCTTGTTGATTTTTTTGTATGGATTACCATTCAAAGTTAAAGCAACATAACCAACCTATGATGAACATTACAACATGATCATCTGGTGTAAATTATATGCACTAAAATCAAGCAAAAAATTCATGCATGGTATTTTGTACCACAAATCAAAAGAATGCAAAGCACACAAAGGCATCAAAATGAGATTAGGAATTATCTCCACATCTTTGACTTCATGTCAAGAGCCATAAATGAAATTCATGGATAACACATTGAGGTGAAAACACACCATTTATATTGATTTGTAACTAATTTTGTAATGTTGTGAATGTCATTCATGCATGGAATTTGGAATATGAAATCTCATTGTCTTACTTGTTGGTCTTGATATTCACATAAGTTGACATTTTTCATTCATAACCATGCATTAATACACTTGTCCACCATGTCATTTGACATCATCAAACATTTCACCATTTCCTACACACCCAAATTCAATAACAAATTTAATGACAATATTGAAATATGTAATATGTTATTGGGGCTTTCAATTTGCATCAACAAATTGTGAGGCATTAATGATGTGAAAATATTTTCATTAATTTTGGCCATCTCATGGTGCATTCCAAAAGCTTAATTTAACCAAACCAAAACCCATGGAATCCCAAAAAAAACACACATATATTGTGCAAAGAGAAACTTTGGTGATATGTTGTTGAGCTTACAAGGTAGTCACAAACCTCATTGCTTAAGAAAGAAAGAGAATATATGGGGGTGCAAAACCTCCTCTACAACCTTCCCTTCCCTTCCCACCCCCACTCCTCCCAAATCAAATGCAAAATTGATTTTCCTTTTTCTATTTTGTTGTTGTGATTTTGTTTCTTTTTAGAACATAAAATCATCGAGGCAACCTACTCCCCCCCCCCCCCCCCCAACACACACACACACACACACACATTCGCTCCTCCCAAAGTGAAATGCAAAATTCATATTCAAGGTGCCCCTTCTTTTCTATTATTATCCTTTTATATTGTTAGGAATAAAAATCTTAACACAAAAT
>Ga0209208_10001540_pt1 | contig 32606 bp, 28 predicted proteins | sample S1TSphfallax_3_FD_187694 | JGI IMG/M metagenome (GOLD analysis project Ga0209208, IMG submission 187694) | Host-associated microbial communities from peat moss isolated from Minnesota, USA - S1T2_Fd - Sphagnum fallax MG (SPAdes) (version 2) | ecosystem: Host-associated > Plants > Peat moss >...
GACATTGGCCCCGTCAGCCGCGCCTGGGCCGTGAGATCGGCCAGGATTGCGTCAACCAGCCGCGCCTTGGTCGCGCGCGCCCCGCGATCACGAACGACATTGAAGTCGCAATAGGGGCAGATGCGCGCGCAATAAGGCCAATGAACATAGAGGCCCAAGGCACGGGCAGACGGCGGGCTGGTCGTGGGACCCTCCCCCGGGGCCGCTGTCAAAACAGCGCGGCTTTCAGGGCCGCGAAGGCCCGCGCGCGGTGGCTCATGGCGTGCTTGGCGGCGGGATCCATCTCGCCAAAGGTCAGAGTCTCGCCCTCGGCGGTGAAAATGGGATCATACCCAAAGCCCAGCGAACCCCGCGGCGGGAAGCTGAGAGTGCCATCAACGCGGCCCTCCACGGCGACCATCGGGCCCCCCGGCCAGGCCACGGCCAGGGCGCAGATGAACCAGGCGCCAGTCTCCTCGCTCGCCGATTCGCTTAGACGCCGCGCCACCAGATCCATGGCGTGGGCGAAGTCGCGGCCTGGTCCCGCCCAACGCGCGGAATAGACGCCGGGCGCGCCGTCCAGGCCCGCCACGCAAAGTCCCGAATCATCAGCCAGGGCGATTAGGCCCGTGGCGTCGGCCGCGGCGCGCGCCTTGATGATGGCGTTGCCCACAAAGGTTGTCTCCGGCTCCTCCGGCTCCGGCAGGCCCAGCTCGGCCGCGGACACGACCTGGAAGCGATCCTCCAGAAGGGCGGCCAGTTCGCGGGCCTTGCCGGGGTTATGGGTCGCCGCCACCAAGCGGGTTCCCGTTTCGAGACGCAGGCTCATGGCTATCTCCTAGCGGCTTTTGGCCGAAATCGACAGCGATGCTGCATTGCGGAAAGTTAATGTTGTTAAACGATATGTAATTTGATCGATAAACAGCAAGGGCCTAGGAAACAGCGCAGAAGAACGGCCTATCGCCGTTCGCAGATGCGAAATGGCCGAAGGCTCCGCACCCGCACTTACCAAAGGATAAGGTTATGACTGCTCAACGTTTCGCCAATGTTTTTGGAAAGATCGTCACGCCCCTCTTCAACGTCGCCGTGCTCGGCGGGGTTTCCCTGGTGGCCTTGACCCTGGTCGCCCAAGGTTGAGACGCCCAGGGCTAATGAGCTTTGGGTTGAGACGCTTTCGTCTCCCAATGTCTCTCGCCCCAACGCCTTTCGCTATTGTGTCGCGAGGCCGCTCCGCACGCCGGAGCGGCCCCCGGCTCCGTGGTCAATAGAACTCGAATGGGGGGACGTCTGGTCATGCGCGCCTTGGGGCCTGGATCAGTCTCTAGCCTCCTCAAGGTGGTTCTCGACGTGTTCTACGCCGTCCTGTGCGTGGCCGCCGGAGCGGTGGCTGTGGCCATGATCGCGGTGCTGCTGCTCAGCTTTAAGCCTGAGATTCTTCAATCCCAAGTCGTGCTCGGCGATATTGACCTCCGCGGGCCATGGATCGGACCGGTTATCGCCACGACACTTCTGGGCGCCGACCTCTATCTTGCGGGCTCGATCCTGATTGTCGGGCGCCTGCGCCGCATCTTTATGACCCTGATCGCCGGGGACCCCTTCGATCCCGATAATGTTCCGCGTCTGCGGGTGATCGCCGCCACTCTCGCGGCTCAGGAGGTCGGACGCTATATCTTCGCCCCCGTGGCTCGCCTGGCGACCCACGCGAACGCACATTTCCATCTGACCGGATCGGTCAGCCTGACGGCGTGGTTCTCGGTGCTTGTCATCGCCGTGCTGTCGGAAGTGTTCCGCGAAGGCGCCCGCCTTCGGGGCGAAGCCGAGCTGACGATCTAGGCCATGCCAATCCACGTAAGACTGGACCGCCTTCTGCTTGAAAGGCGCATGTCGCTCACCGAACTGGCGGACCGGGTGGGCGTCACCATTGCCAATCTGTCGATTCTCAAGACCGGAAAGGCCCGCGCCGTTCGGTTCTCAACCCTCGCCGCGCTTTGCCGCGAACTGCAATGCCAGCCCGGCGATCTCATGACCTTCGAGCCCGGGCCAGCTGATGATGGCGAGACGGACCAAGACGGGGAGGGCTAGATCTTGGCCTCAGCCACGGCGTCCGCCTGCAAACGGACAAGCTGTGCAATTCCATCGCGCGCCAAGCTAAAGAGCGCCTCGAACTCGACGCGGCTGAAACCCCGCTTTTCGCCGGTGGCCTGAATCTCGACGATGTCTCCCCTCCCGGTGAGGACGAAATTGGCGTCGGCCTCGGCTTGACTGTCCTCTTCATAGTCAAGGTCGAGCACCGGCAGGCCCTCATAAAGACCACAGGATACGGCGGCCACGTGGTCGCGAATGGGATCACGGCTGATCACCCCCTCCGCGAGCAGGTGTCGCGTCGCCAGCTTCAACGCCACCCATCCGCCCGTAATCGCCGCCGTGCGGGTGCCGCCGTCAGCCTGCACGACATCACAATCAATCGTGATCTGCCGCTCCCCCAGAGCCTTGGGATCGATGATCGCGCGCAGAGATCGGCCCACTAGCCTCTGGATTTCCTGCGTCCGGCCCGATTGCTTGCCCTGAGCCGCCTCGCGCCGGCCGCGGGTGTGGGTGGCCCGGGGCAACATGCCGTATTCCGCCGTGACCCATCCCTGGCCCCGGCCGCGCAGAAACGGAGGGACCCCTTCATCCAGACTTGCGGTGACCAGGACCTTCGTATGGCCGAAGCTGACCAGGCACGATCCCTCTGCATAGCGGTTGACGCCGGTTTCGAGGCTGATAGCCCGGAGGGCGTCAGCGGGCCGTTGAGAAGGTCGCGTAGCGGTCATCTTAGGGGTTCCAGAGGCGGGAAGACGCGCGCCGTCTTGCATGGCGGGAGGCCGCGCTTATCCTTGAACGAGCGACACGCGTCCATGACCAATTACCAACCACCCTCCATAACCGGATCCGGAGCCTCTCTGGCCGAGCTGGACTCCCGTGCGCGGGATATCTTCCGGCGCATTGTCGAGACCTATCTGGAAACCGGCGAACCCGTGGGTTCGCGCACCATCTCCCGGGGCGGGGTGCATCTCTCGCCGGCCTCGGTGCGCAACACCATGCAGGATCTCGCTGAGCTTGGACTTCTCGACGCGCCCCACGTCAGCGCCGGTCGACGTCCCACAAACGCCGGTCTGCGTCTTTTCGTGGATGGTTTGCTGGAGGTCGGCGATCTGGCGGAGGAAGATCGCCTGGCCATTGAATCCCGTCTATGCGCCCGGGGCGGCTCGGTCGAAGACGCCTTGCAGGCGGCCAGCGCGATCCTTTCAGGGTTAGCGGGCGGCGCTGGGCTCGTGGTCACGCCGGTGCGCGAGGCGGCGGTTAAGCACGTCGAGTTCGTCGCCCTGGGAACCGATCAGTCCCTAGCTGTGATGGTTTTTGAGGACGGGTCCGTGGAGAACCGCCTCATGCGCCGGCCGCCCGGCCTGACCCCGGCGGCGCTGCAGGAGGCCTCAAATTTTCTCAATGCCCGCCTGCGCGGCAAGACCCTGAGCGAGGCGCGGCTGGATGTCTCCGGCGAATTGGCGCGCGCTCGGCTTGATCTGGACGCCGCCGCCGCCGGACTTATCGAAGATGGGCTCGCCGCCTGGGGCGGCGGGGAGGGCGTCGAGCGCACCCTGATCGTTCGCGGCCGGGCAAATCTGCTCAATGACCCGGGCGCGGCCGCCGACCTGGAGCGTGTGCGTCGCCTGTTCGACGATCTCGAGCAGAAACAGCAGCTCATTGGCCTTCTGGATAATGTCCGGGACGCCGAAGGCGTTCGCATTTTTATCGGCTCGGAGGCGCCGCTCTTTTCTCTCTCCGGTTCCGCCATGATCGCCGCTCCCTATATGTCGGGCAGACGAAAGCTTCTGGGCGCGATCGCGGTGATCGGGCCCACGCGACTGAACTATGCCCGCGTGATCCCTCTGGTCGACTACACGGCCAAGGCGCTCGGACGCATGATAAACGGATGAGACTGACACAATGACGGATGTGAATGTGGACGAAGAGGTAGAGGTCGCGAACGCGGAGGCGCTGGACGTGGAGCTTCAAGCCGCCCGTGACGAGGTGGCGGCGCTGAAGGATCAGCTCCTGCGCTATGCCGCTGAGGCCGAGAACACCCGCCGCCGTGCCGAGCGCGAGTCCAACGAAGCTCGAGCTTTCGCCATTTCGAAATTCGCCAAGGATCTCATGGGCGTGGCTGACAATCTCGCTCGGGCCCTGGAGCACGCGCCGAAGGACGCCCCCGACCCCGCCACCCGCAACCTGGCCGTGGGTCTCGATATGACTCAGAAGGCCCTTCTTGACGCCTTCGCGCGTAATGGGCTCATCAAGATCGAGCCGGCGGTCGGCGCGCGGTTCGACCCTCACCAGCACCAGGCGGTGATGGAGCAGACTTCAGCCAGCGTCGCCCCTGGGGGAATCATCCAGGTGCTCCAGGTTGGCTACGAACTTTTCGGCCGCAATCTGCGCGCCGCCATGGTCATCGTGGCCGCCAAGGACTCCACCGGCGCCGAGCGGGACAGCGCGCCCGAGGCGGTGGCGGATTGACGCGGTAAAGGCACTTTCCGACTCGGCCAATTAGGTTAGTCTCACAAGTCCTTTTCAACCGGTCGGCCCTGGAACAATAGGACCTTCTCATTTGGGGTCCTTGGGGATGGCGAGACGGGACGGCATATGAAGCTAACGATCGAGCGGGCGGCCTTGCTCAAGGCCCTGGGCCACGTGCAAAGCGTCGTCGAGCGGCGCAACACAATACCCATTCTGTCCAATGTTCTGCTTTCGGCCCGGGAAGGCGCTCTGGCCATGTCCGCCACCGACCTGGACATGGAGATCGTTGATGAGACGGCCGCCCAAGTGGAGAGTCCCGGTCAGATTACCGCGCCCGCTCACACGCTCTATGAGATCGTCCGCAAGCTGCCGGAGGGCGCTGAAGTCTCGCTGAGCTATACCGGGGAAGACCCCCGACTTCAGGTGCGCGCCGGTCGCTACAAGGTGAACTTGCCAGTGCTTCCGGCTGGGGACTTCCCCGCCATGCCGCAGGAGGGGCTCTCCTCGGCGATATCGGTGGATACCGGCGCGCTCATTCGCCTGATCGACCGAACGCGATTCGCCATCTCTACGGAAGAAACCCGCTATTATCTGACCGGTATCTATCTCCATACCCTGGTGGAGGATGGCCGCGAGATCCTCCGCGCCGTGGCGACGGACGGTCACCGTCTGGCGATGGCCGATATGGCCGCCCCCGAGGGAGCCGCCGGCGGTCCGGGCGTCATCGTGCCGCGCAAGACTGTTCAGGAGGTTCGTCGCCTGCTTGAGGATGCCGGGGAGACCATTCAGCTACAGATTAGCCCGCAGAAAGTCCGCTTTGACTTCGGGAGGGCGCGTCTGACATCGAAGGTGATCGACGGCTCCTTCCCCGACTACACGCGCGTCATTCCGCGAGATAACGCCCGGGTCCTGACCGCGGACAATGTGCTGTTCGCGGCCGCCGTGGATCGCGTGGCTACGATCTCCTCGGAAAAGAGTCGGTCAGTAAAGCTGGCCGTGGAGCCCGGTAAGGTCGTGCTCACCGTGCGCAATATGGAGACCGGCCAAGCCCAGGAAGAGCTTGAGGTGGACTATGACGGCGCGCCCTTCGAGATTGGTTTCAACGCCCGCTATCTTCTGGACGTCAGCGCACAGGTCGGGGCGGAGTTGATCGAGATGCGGTTCGCCGAACGCGCGCCGTCGGTGGCGATGCTCGATCCGGTTCTGGTGCTTGATCCCACCGACGCGGCGGCACAGTTCGTGCTCATGCCCCTTCGGGCTTAAGGTTGAGGCCCTAAGGCCCGGGCGGACGCGCCGGTGCGATCGGCGATCAGCGAGCTGCGGCTGACGGATTTTCGCGCCTATACGCAGGCGCGGCTGAGGCCCGAAGGGCGCAGCGTCTTCCTCTTTGGACCCAATGGGGCCGGCAAGACCAATCTCGTTGAGGCTTTGAGCTTCTTTTCACCTGGCCGAGGGCTTCGCGGGTCGGCTCTGGCGGAGGTCGGGCGTCGGGCCCCGGGGGAGGCGGTCGGGCGGGCCTGGGCCGTGTCGGCGGATGTCGTCGTGGCTGACCACGAAATGCGGATCGGGACCGGTCTCGAAGGCCCCGGCGACGCCCGTCGCCGCGTGCGCATCGAGGGTGAGACGGTCGCCCCGAGCGCCCTGGCCCATCTGCTGAGGCCCATATGGCTCACGCCGGCCCAGGATCGTCTGTTCCTCGATCCGCCCTCGGAGCGGCGCCGTTTCCTCGACAGGCTCGTGCTCGCAGCCGAGCCAGGGCACGGCGCCTCTGCCACTGACTACGAGAAGGCCCTGCGTGAACGCGGGCGTCTGCTCTCAGAACAGTCCGATCCCACTTGGTTGTCGGCGTTGGAGGCGCGCATGGCCAAGGCGGGCGCGCGCCTGGCGATCGGCCGCGCCGCCACGGTAGAAGCCCTGCGCGCGGAGATCTCACGTCGCGAGGGTCGGCCGTTCCCGCGGGCCCGGCTGGTGCTGACGGGCGCCTGGGAGCGTATGGCTGAAGAAGGCGCCGACGTGGCGCAAATCGAATCAGCGCTCGCTGACACCCTGGCCCGCGCGCGCGGGCGAGATACCGCCGCGGGACGGGCGCTGGAGGGCCCACATCGGGGTGATTTGGCGGTTTTCGACATCGATAAGGACCGTCCGGCGGCGGAATGTTCCACTGGCGAGCAGAAAGCCCTGGTTCTTAATCTGGTTCTCGCCCAGGCGGCGCGACTTTCCCGTACGGAATCCGCGCCAACTCCTATATTATTGCTGGATGAAGTTGCGGCGCACCTCGACCCGATTCGGCGGGCGGCGCTCTTTGACGAGATCGAGGCGCTCGCCCTCCAGGCCTTTTTGACCGGGACCGACGAGCAGCTTTTCGAAGCCCTTAAGGGGCGGGCGATGGGCGTTCACGCCGAAGCCTCGCGCCTGACCGTACGGGATACCTAGATGACCGACCCCACCTTCCCATCCTCGGCCGACCCCACTCCCGATCAGCGCGCCGACGCCGCGGCCGCCGATTATGGCGCCGATTCCATCAAGGTCCTTAAGGGTCTCGATGCTGTCCGTAAGCGCCCTGGCATGTATATCGGCGACACCGATGACGGCTCCGGTCTGCATCACATGGTCTATGAGGTGGTGGATAACGCCATCGACGAGGCCCTGGCGGGCTGGGCCACGCGGGTGGAAGTCATCCTCAACGCCGACGGGTCAGTGACCGTCACCGACGATGGGCGCGGCATACCCACCGACCTGCATGAAGGCGAGGGTGTGTCCGCGGCCGAGGTGATCATGACCCAGCTCCATGCGGGCGGGAAATTCGATCAGAACTCGTACAAGGTGTCCGGCGGCCTGCACGGCGTGGGCGTCTCGGTGGTGAACGCGCTTTCCGATTGGCTGGAGCTTCGAATCCATCGGGGCGGCCAGACCTTCCAGATGCGCTTCGAACGGGGCGACACGGTGAAGTCCCTAACGGTTGTCGGCCCCGCGCCGCACCGGGAATCGGGCGATTTTCTCACCGGCACGGAGGTCACCTTCTTTCCCTCCACCAGTACGTTCGCCTTCATCGATTTTGACCGGAAGACGCTGGAGCACCGCCTGCGTGAGCTCGCTTTTTTGAATTCGGGGGTGGTGATCCGCTTCGCAGACCTGCGCGGGGCCGAGCCCTTTGAGGAATTCCTCCACTATGAAGGCGGCGTGGAAGCCTTTGTGCGTCACCTCGACAAGGCCAAGACGCCCCTTCTCAAGGCCCCGCTGGTGATCCGGGGCCGACGCGACAAGGTGGAGATTGATCTCTCCCTCTGGTGGAACGACGGCTACCACGAGACCATGCTCTGCTTCACCAACAACATCCCGCAGAAGGATGGCGGGACCCACCTGTCCGCGTTTCGGGGGGCCCTGACCCGCGTGGTCACGGCCTATGCCGAAAGCTCCGGCGCGGCCAAACGCGAGAAGGTACAGGTCAATGGCGAGGATGCGCGCGAGGGGCTGACCTGCGTGTTGTCGGTGAAGGTGCCGGACCCGAAGTTTTCGTCCCAGACCAAGGACAAGCTCGTTTCGTCCGAAGTGCGCCCTGCTGTCGAGGGCCTGGTCGGGGAAGGCATCGCCCAGTGGTTTGAAGAGCATCCCGCCGAGGCCAAGCTGATTGTGCAAAAGGTGGCCGAGGCCGCCGCCGCCCGGGAAGCGGCGCGCAAGGCCCGGGAGCTGACCCGCCGCAAGTCCGCCCTCGATATCTCGTCCCTGCCTGGAAAGCTGGCTGATTGTCAGGAACGCGATCCCGCCAAGTCCGAGATCTTCATCGTCGAAGGCGATTCCGCGGGCGGCTCGGCCAAGCAGGCCCGCAACCGTGAGAATCAGGCTGTGCTCCCCTTGCGGGGCAAGATTCTGAACGTTGAGCGGGCGCGCTTCGACAAGATGCTGGGCTCAGACCAGATCGGCACCCTGATCACGGCGCTGGGGGCGGGCATCGGTCGCGACGACTTCGACATCGAGAAGATCCGTTATCATCGCATCGTGGTGATGACCGACGCCGATGTGGACGGCGCCCATATTCGCACGCTTCTGCTCACCTTCTTCTATCGCCAGATGCCCCAGGTGATTGAGCGCGGCTATCTCTATATCGCCCAGCCGCCCCTCTATAAGGCGAGCAAGGGGCGCTCCTCGCGCTATCTCAAGGACGACGGCGAGTTGGAGGTCTTCCTGGTGGAGGAGGGCCTTGATGGCGCGGAGCTTGATTTGGGGTCGGGCGAGCGCATGACGGGGAGGGATCTCGCCGATCTCGTCCAGACCTCGCGTCAGGCCAAGGCGAATATCGAGCGGCTATCCGCCCGAGCCCCCGCCTTCGCCATCGAACAGGCGGCCCTGGCGGGCCTCCTGGGCAATAGCGACGACCTTGTCGAGGGCGCGCGGCGGCTGGATCTCTATGCCGAGGAGGGCGACGGCGCCTGGGCGGGCGAAACGGCGGTGGGCGGGGGCTATGTGTTCCGACGCACGCGGCGCGGCGTCTCCGAGCGGATCGTTCTGGATGACCAGATGCTCCATTCCGCCGACGCCAGACGCCTGGCCGAACGCGCCAGCAAGCTCTCCGACACATTCTCAGGCCCGGCGACATTCCGTCGGCGCGACCGTAGCCACAAGGTCAGGGGTCCCCTGGACCTCGCCTCTGTGATCTTCGAGTCAGGCCGCCGCGGCCTCACCATCCAGCGCTACAAGGGTCTGGGCGAGATGAACCCCGAACAGCTCTGGGAGACCACCCTGGACCACAACGCCCGCACTCTGCTGCAGGTGAAGGTCGATCATGCCGACGACGCCGATGATCTTTTCACCCGGCTCATGGGCGATCTCGTGGAGCCCCGGCGGGAATTCATTCAGGCCAACGCCCTGGACGCCGAAATCGACGTTTAAGATTCAGGGGGCGTTTGAGTCGCCGCCTCGCCTGGAACGCCAAGGATCAGGCAATAGAGGACGGCCTGGGTGGGGCCGCCGACGCCCAGGGTCTCCTCCACCCGCTGGAAGTCCATGGCCCCGGTGGGGTTGGCGACGAGGTCGTGGCTGGTGGCGACGAGCATGATGTTCTGAGCGATATGGCCCGCTTCAATGGCTGTAACCCGGTACGCGGTGCCGTCGTGATATTTCCACATGGGCCGCTCGAAATTGGCCACCAGGAAGATCAGTGCGGCCGCGTCGGAAGACCAGTGCTGTCCAGCCAGCAGATCGCCGAACGCCGGGAGGGTCTCAACCCCCGTGCGCTGGAGCGACTGCTGCATGGCGGAATAGTGGTAGACGCCGGGCGCGAGGCCATCGACACGGCGGGCGCAGACATAGGCCTCATAGGGGTTTCGCGCACCGCCCGAAGGGGTCATCTTAAGGGGAAGATCAACGATGTCTTCGTCCTCGATGACCGCGGTGATGGCCATGGAAAAGAGCAGGCACTCGGCGACCTGATGGACGGAGATCGGCGAGTCGCGCAGCACCCGGTTGGTGCGCCGTCTGGCCATGGTCTTGAACGGTTCGCCAAAGTTTTGCCGAACGGGCAAGGCGATGGCCGTTTCTGGATTATCATTGGTTTCATAGAGGGGAGGGGAGGGGATCACCTTGACCAGCTCGCGAAGGCGTTCGCCGCCTTCCTCCTCGGTCATGAATTCGCCGACGCGCGTACTGAAATGATAGGCGGCCGCGAAGGGTCCCCAGAGCCAGTCCTTCGAGAAGGCCGCATCCCGCGCGGCGTCTTCGGACTCTTCGATGACCACAGCGCCGAGATCGGCAAGCTGCCCGATGGCCTTCATGATCGAGTTTTGGGAATAGTCCGGAAGGGACTCGAACAGCACATCAATATCGGTCCAAGCGTGAAGCTTGCGCACGATCTCAAGGGCAGTGGGATTGGCCAGAAAAGTCTTTTGGCGAAGATAATTATGGAAAACGAACCGATCGTTTTCCAGCAGTATCAGAAGGCTCTCGGACCTCTTGACGCGCAAGCACCACCCGCCGTCGAGAGGTCCGTGACGACCCCGTTTGTTTTAGGCGGCGACCGAGACGACGGTCTTTGCTGAACCGGCGCTGCCTGTGGCCCAGAGAACCCGAGGCGCAGTCTGAGCGCTACCCGTGGCCCAGAGAACCCGCGGCGCAGTCTGAGCGCTACCCGTGGCCCAGAGGACGCGTGTCCCGCCATCTACGACTTCGCTGATTTCGAGGTCCAGATCGCGCTTCGCCGAGACGCGACGTTCAAAGGTGATGACTTGGCCCAGATAGTTAGAATTCGACATAATTGTGCTCCGTTCTTGATCTAAAAACGATAAGTCCAGTTAACCCAAAGAACCCCTCGGGATTCTTTTCCGTATCTCGAAACCTTCACCATCAGATCGACCAAGGCCTCGATAAAGAAACCTCGACGACACGCGGATAGGGTGATCATTTGATTGAGTAGACCACAAAATACATTCAGCACTATCCCGCAACAACGCGCGGGAAGGTGGGTGTCTACACTTTCATAAACTCGCCCTGTTGATCTATGTCCATGTATAGAGAGGCTTGTCAACTGTATTGTTTGCAATGCGCTGGTAACCCTCCGCCCTCGGATGGGTGAAACGCTCGCAGAGGGCGCGTCGGCGCGCTGACGGGTGTGGTCGCGGCGTGCTCCCATTCCCATATGAGCCTCTCGCCTAGGGAGCATCACGGCACGCCATGAAATATAAGCAACTCGGTCGCACCGGCCTTTTCGTGTCGGAAATTTGCCTCGGAACCATGACCTTCGGCGGTAACGCCGACGCCGGCATGTGGCGCGCCATCGGCTCGCTGGAGCAGGAGGCGGTGGACGAGATCGTCGGGGGCGCCTTGGCGGCGGGCGTAAATTTCTTCGACACCGCCGACGTTTATTCCTTCGGCGAGTCCGAGCGGCGTTTGGGGCAGGCCTTCAAGAATCTCGATGTGAAGCGCAAGGATGTGGTGATCGCCACCAAGGTCTTCGGGCGCATGGGGCCGGGCCCCAATGACCAATCCGCCTCGCGTGGCCATATCATGGACAGTGTCGCGGCCAGTCTGGAACGCCTCCAGACCGACCATATTGATCTCTACCAGATCCACGGGAATGATACGGTCACCCCCATCGAGGAGACCCTGCGCGCCCTGGATGACCTCGTGCGCCAGGGGATGATCCGCTATGTGGGCGTGTCAAACTGGGCCGCTTGGAAGATCGCCAAGGCCCTGGGTGTCAGCGAGGCCAAAGGGCTCTCCAGATTTGAAACGCTCCAGGCCTACTACTCTATTGCGGGGCGGGATCTGGAACGTGAGCTTGGTCCCGTGATCCTTGAGGAGAAACTTGGCCTGATGGTCTGGTCTCCGCTGGCGGGGGGGCTTTTATCCGGCAAGTTCGGCCCGGGATCTTCCGCGCCCAATGACGCCCGGCGCGCCACCTTCGATTTTCCCCCCGTGGATAAGGAAAGGGCCTGGCCGTGCGTCGCCCTGATGCGCGAAATCGGCGACGCCAAGGGCGTCTCCGTGGCGCGGGTTGCCCTCGCCTGGCTTCTCGCCAAGCCTCATGTGATGAGCGTTATCATCGGCGCCAAGACCATGGCGCAGTTGGACGACAATCTGGCCGCTGCGGACCTGTTGCTAACCCCCGATGAGATCGCCCGCCTCGATGAGGTAAGCGAGCTGCCACAGGAGTATCCGGGCTGGATGTTCGCCCGGCAAGGCTCCACGCGAATTCCAGCGCCGTTTTCAAAGGCCACCTGATAGCCGTATCAGACTTCGGCTGCGACGAGGGCGTCCACTTCAGCGGTTTCATCCAGCGGAAGGGTCAAAGTGAACACCGTGCCCTCACCCTGCGCGCTCTCGCAGCGGATCATGCCATGATGTCGCGTGGCCACAGTATGAACGAGGGCGAGACCCAAGCCGACGCCCTGCGAGCCGGTGACGTCGTCGCGCGACGTGGCGAAGCGGTGGAAGAGATCGGCCAACTGTGCCTGGGCCATGCCTCCGGCGCGATCGGCGATCTCGCAGGCCACCGCGGCGACGCCTTTCAGGTCGTCGGGCTTGAGGCGACAGCTGACGGTTTCGCCTCGCGGACTGAACTTGATGGCGTTATCGAGCAGGTTGATCAGGGCCCGAGTCAGAAGTCGACGATCAGCCAGAACCACATATTCCCCATCCTCGGGCTCAAAGCGCACCTTAACGCCGGCTGATTGGGAAAGACCCCAGACAGCGTCGGCGGCGTCCCGCACCACGTGGGTCAGATCGATCTGCTCAAACTTGTATCGGGCCGATTCCGCTTGGGCCAAGCGCACGAAGGCGTCAGCCAGTTCCAAGGTGCGGCGGGCCTGGCCTTCGATGCGTTGGCGTAAGGCGGCGGGCGCCGCTTTGAAGTCGGGATGACCGAGAATGGCCAGAATGGCCGACAGGGGCGAGCGCATGTCGTGGGAAAGGAGCTGCAGGGCCTCCTCTCTCTGGCGCATGGCCTCCACCAGTGGTGTCACGTCGGCCAGATGCACGATCCATCCTGTCGGTTGATCCTCTGCGCCCGTCGTCGGTGTGAAACGCAATTCATAGGCCCGGCCCTCCGGCCCTTCGCCGGTGAGCGGTCGGACGTCGGCCATGGCCTCGCCGTCGGCCGGGCTGTCAGCCGGGGGCCAGACGGGGCGTGAGTTGGGGTCAGAGGTTATGATGGTCGCCAGCACAGGCTCCACCGGCGCACCTGTCGTCACTCTCACGCCAATCTGGCCGGCGAAAGTGGCGGCCGCGGCATTGGCCCTGGCAATGACTCCATCCCGGTCAACCACCAGAACGGGATCGGGGAAATTGGCGAGAATGTCGTCCACGAAACGTCGCAGATCGGCAATGCGTCGCTTGGCGTCCTCCAGCAGGGTGATCTGTTGAAGCACGACATCGCCACCGAGATTGGGAATGGCGCGCGATCTATCCAAGGCGCCGCCGGAATCGTTTCGCAGCGTGCGAAGCTGCTCGGAAAAATAGGCGCTCGCGGCGTTCAGTCGTCGCCATCCCCAATAAGGCACAATGATCCCAAGCGTGGCCAGATACGGCGTTGGTGGAAACCAAAAGCTTCTCAGACCCACCCCCCCCATCGAAAGCCCGAGCGGTAAAGCCGCCATAATGACCGCAAGCCATAGATTGTCCCTGGGTCCAAGGCGCACAAGCGCAACTAGCAGTATCCAAATAGCCAGAACCGAACCTAAGAATATATGAAGGTGACTAAACTGAAATATACGCTGTCCGCTGACTAGAGAATCAAGAATATTGGCCTGAACTTCAACGTCTGGCATTCCGTTCTCGATCGATGTGGGCGTTTGGTAGTTCTCCAAGAGGCTGGGTGCGGTAGGCCCAATAAGAACAAATTTGTCTTTAAATATTCCCCGGTCAAAGTTCCCATCTATTACAGAGCCGGCGGAAATCTCATTGAAGGTGCCGGGCGGACCCTTGAATGGGATCAACATTTCGCCAGCACGGTAGAGGGGCTGGACTCCTGATCCCGCTGGTCGAGCCGTGGCATTAACTCCGCGCCCTCGCCCGATTAGTCGCGCCATTTGGAGAACGACCTCTGGCGCCAGCTGACCTCGCGGACCCTGCAGAAGGAACGCGCGTCGAACGATTGAATGCTCGTCCTCGTCAGCGTCAACTGGCCCCACCCCGGCAGCCACCGACGCCAATATTGGAATAGGCCTGTAAGTCAGCCAAGGACGCTCAGTGTCTGCAACGTCTCGAGGTGTCGCAAGGAATGTTCTAGTGGCCGAGATCGCCTTCCGAAGAGCCTGATCCTGCCTGGGCGGCCCCGGCGAGACGAATAGCAGCAAACATCCAAGCGCCTTGGGATGGTCCCCTGCGATCCGCGAGATCAACTCCGCGTCCAGCAACCGCGACCAGGGCCATTGACCCTTTTCCTCAAGGCTTTTGGCGTCGATCGCGACGATGACGATGTCGGGCCGTGGCTTGAAGTGCGTGAGCCTGATCGAAAAGTCGTAGATGGCTTCGTCGAGCCGGTTGGTCGCGCCGGTGCTTACGAGCGTGAAAAGCAGAACCGTGGAAAAAATAGCGGTGGCGCACCATTCAATCCAAAGGCGTCGGCGATCAGCCGCGAAAGGACTTTCAGATGAGGGGCCGGCCGCCTTGCGCGGGCCGTTCTCTTTATCGCCCCTAGGCAGGGTTCAGGTCCGCCTCGGCCCCCGTGGCGCGCTCCAGCCGGTAACCGAAGCCATAGACCGGGCCAAAATTGTAGCCGTTTTCGGGAGAAAGCCCGAGCTTGGCCTTCAGTCGGCAGACATGCGTATCTAGGGTCCGCGATGACACATTCGCTCCGGTTCCCCAGACCTCCTCCATCAAATAGGACCTCGCCAGCGGCCTGTGCATGTTGCGAAAGAGGGTCAGGGCGAGCGCGAACTCCTTTGTTGTCAGGGTGTGCTCCTGATCCCCGACGCTTACGACCTCTCGCGAACGGTCAAAAACAAAGGGTTCGAAGACTTCCAGGCTTCCAGCGGCATCCGGCGTGGCGCGACGCAGCAGGGCCTCGACCCGGGCGTTAAGCACCACATCGCGGACGGGCTTGGAGACAAAGTCATCCGCGCCGGAGACCAGGCCCGTCACCAGGTCCTGATCACCATTGCGGGCCGTAACGATAATAATCGGCACGGCATTGGCGAGCGTTCCCGACCGGATACGCGCGACGAGGTCCTGGCCGCTCATATCAGGTAGCGACCAGTCGACACAGACGAGATCGAAGGTGTCGCGATGCAAGGCCCGCAGGAACGAGGAGCCATCGGCGAAGGCGGTGACTCTGTGACGCGCCGAGAGTATCGTCGAAAGCTCGGCGCGAGTCTCGGCCTCATCCTCAACAATAGCGATCCGGCTCACTGTCTGTCTCCGCCAGATGTCGCGCCGCAGGCGCCGGTCGCGTGTGGCCGCTTTAAAAGGTCAGGGCTCAAATGGGCCCGGTTTTGCACCATGGTCCTTGTCCGCCTAATCTTGTTTCCAAACCGCGACGTGTCGCGGCCCCTAAGAAACCCCTTCCATGTTGGAAGAGCCACAGTCGCCGACACCATGCCCGGGGCAAGGACGGTTGCTCGAAACTGACCAACTGGAAAAGTTAAATACACGTAACATTTCAAAACCTGGATAGCGCCAAGTCGATGCCACTGCAAGTCGCGTCGCCGAAGTGTCCAAAGGCTGAACTTTGAAACGCTTGTGGCGCCACCTAGGCGCGGAGATCTTGGTCTCTATGAGAAACGCCCACCGCGCGCGCTCGCGCGGTGGGCGTAATTTTCGTCTTCTTGGTTCTCGGTGTCAGCCGAGCGTTTCCTCCCAGACCCGCTCTTGCGCCATCGCAGACTTGGCGTCAGGCGCGGAGCGAGGCGGCAAGATCGGCGTTTCTCTTTGTCTGTCAACCCCTCAAGTAAAAACGCGCTCAAGACTTAGCCGGTGCGACGGCGCTGGCCAGGTGGTCCGCCGCCTCGCTCTTGGCGTGGAAGACGTGGCCAGGGCGGGTCACGCTCACTGGCCCCACGCCCGCGGCGGCCAAAGCCGCGGCTGCGGCGAATAGTCGCGCCCGCGCCACCAGCACGCCGTGGGCCCGGGGCGCCTCGCCCGCCGCAACGAAGGGCGCCACGGCCGCGCGAGCCTCCGCGTCCTGATTAGCGGGCCAGGTCAGGCTGGCGATGATCCGTCCCCTGGCCCGGGCCTCCAGAATGGCGAGAAGTCGCCGGCACACGCTGAGTTTAGCGCCGTCCCAGTCAGCGCCCAAAGAGGCGGCCAATCGCGCTTCGCTCTTGAGGATCAGACCGTCCGACAGGGGCTTGAGCCCATTCGCCGCCAAGGTCGCGCCCGTGGTGGTGATGTCGACCACCAATTCTGCCGCTCCCGCCGCCGGCGCGCCTTCGGTGGCGCCTCCCGACTCCGCCAGACGATAATCGGCGATGCCGTGCCGTGCGAAGAAGGCGCGGGTCTGGACGACGTATTTCGTCGCCACGCGCAGCCTTCGCCCCGTGCGCGCCAGATAAAGATGTGCGACGTCCTCCACATCCGCCATGGTTTCCACATCGACCCAGCTCTTGGGCGCGGCTACCACCAGATCGGCGCGGCCAAACCCTAGGGCCGCAAGAAGCATGACCTGACCGCCGTCGAGCTCTCCCTGCTCGCGCAGCAGGTCCTCGCCCGTGACGCCAAGATGAATCTCTCCGGCGGCGAGCGCGGCGGCGATATCCCCCGCCGAGGCCAGTCGAACCTGAACCTCATCGAAGCCCTCAAGGGCGGCGGAATAGCCTCGTGCGCCGCCCACCGCATGCAGCGGAAGGCCGCAGTCGGCCAACCAGGCCTCGACCTGCTCCTTCAGTCGCCCCTTGGAGGGAACCGCGATGATCAGCGAGTCGCTCATCAACGTGAACCCGCCCAGGCCCGCCCGGGGCGCACCATGCAACCGACCGCCCCGGTGGCTAGACTGGCCCCGAGCTTCCCGGGCAGGCTGTCATACCGACCGCCCGCGGCCACGGGCTGGTCCGCGCCAAGCTCTTCGCTGCGCACCTCGAAGATGGCGCCATCATAGTAGCCAAAGGCGCGACCGAACGCCGCCGAGAAGCGCACCACGCCCCGCGGGACGCCGGCTGCAGCCATGGCCGCAACCCGCCGTGTCCAGGCCGCGCGGCCCGCGTTCAGCGCGTCCGAGGCCTTGCCGACCAGATCGGCCACCGCGCTCAAGGCAACCTCCGGTTCACCAGAGATCGACATGAAACGCCCGAACAGGTCCGCCTCGGCGGGCGTCAGGCGCGGCGCCTTGGCGAGGGCGGCGCGCTCGCCCAAACGATGGACGATCTCCGCCGCGGACCGGCCGCCCACGGGCTCGATTCCCGCCAGGGCCCAAATGTCTTCCAGCACAGCGGTAGCCTCGACCTCGGGCAGGCCCGCGAGGAGGGCGCCCAGCCGCTCGCCGCCGGTTGGCGCGGTGTCGCCATTCACGGCGCTCTCAAGCTCGGCGCGCAGTTTGCGCGGGCTCGAAAAGGCGCGCTTGAGGCGTGCGGCGAGGGGAGGGGCGAGATCAAGGGCGTCCACCACCGCCCCGAACAGGCCCACATCGCCCATGATGAGCGTAAGGTCCTTTCGCCCTCCCGCCATGGCCGCCCGCCAGGCCATGACCGCCATCTGGGCGTCCGCCAGAGCGGGTTCGCCCGGTTCGAAGGCTTCGACGCCGATCTGTGGGAACTCCTCGGGGCGTTCGGAGCCTGGCGGGGCCACGCGGAAGACATGGCCGCTATAGAAGTACCGCCCGCTTGGCCTGCCGCTGGCGAGGTGCGCGGTGAGCGCCGAGAGGGTGAAGTCCGTGCGCAGGCAGGCCTCGGGTCCCGCGTCGGCGGTCTGCACGACGAACAGGCGCTCACGCAGGGTCTCGCCCGCCAGATCGAGCAGTTGGCCGAGCGGCTGCAGCACTGGGGCGTCCAGGAGGTGAGCGGGGCTCTCCAGGAATGGCGCGCGCACCGCGTCCAGAACGTCCGCGGGAACGGGGCGTTCGAGTCTCACCGCGCCGCCTCGACGATGCGGCGGACTGGCGCGATGAATTCGCCGCGGGGCGCGGTGAACTGACCCGGCCTGTCCTCGCGCCAGGCCCGATTATCACTCACGCCTTCCGCCAGACGTCGGCCCAGATCGAGATCCTTGATGGTGACAACGCCCTGAGCGACCTCGTCGCCACCCATGATGATCGCCGCGGGCGAGAGGCGGCGGTCGGCATATTTCATCTGCGCGCGCATGCCCGAGGCGCCCAGATAGACCTCCGCCGCCAGGCCCGCCGCCCGCAGCTCCGCGGCGAGCGCGAAATAATCCCCCATCAAGCCCTGTTCGAGGGCGAGGACGACGACGGGGCCCCTGGCGATCTCGCCCTCCGCGCCAGCGGCCGCGAGCGCGGCGGCCAGACGCGAGACCCCGAACGAAAAACCGGTCGCGGGGGTGGGCTGGCCCGTGAAGCGCGCGACAAGGCCGTCATAGCGTCCGCCGCCGCCGATGGATCCAAACCGGGCTGTCTCTGACGCGCCGGCCGGTGAGACGAGTTCGGCCTCGAACACCGCCCCAGTATAATATTCCAGACCCCGCACGATGGAGGGTTCAAACACCGCCCGGCTTTGGTCGATCCCCAGCCTGTTAAGCGCTTCGCCAATGCGACGAAGCTCGCCAAGTCCGGCCTCGCCCTCATCCGACCCGCCGATCGCCTCTGCGATACGATCCAGCGTCTCCGCGCGCGACACCCCGCCCGCCTGAACAAAGGCCAGAACCGCTGCGATGGCCCGCGGCCCAAGCTCCGCGCCTCGCGTGAAGGCGCCGGACTCATCGCGTCGGCCCGCCCCCAGCAGGTCAGCCACCCCGCCCGCGCCCAGGCGATCAAGCTTGTCCACGGCCCGCAGGACGGCCAGCTTCTGGCCCTCATCGGTGACGCCGCTAGCGGTAAGGAGCCCATTGAGAAGTTTGCGGTTATTGATCTTGAGAACGCAGGCGCCGCGTCCGAGGCCCGCGGCCTCATAGCCTTCCAGGGCCATGGCGATGATTTCGGCGTCGGCCTCCGGTCGGTCCGAGCCCACGGTGTCGGCGTCGCATTGCAGAAACTGACGGTAACGTCCGGGTCCGGGCTTCTCGTTTCGCCATACGGGCCCGAAGGCGTAACGGCGGAACGGCTTGGCAAGGCCCTCCCAATTTTCTGCCACATAGCGGGCCAGCGGCGCGGTGAGGTCATAGCGCAGCGCCATCCACTGCTCGTCGTCGTCGCGCAGGGCGAAGACGCCCTCATTGGGGCGATCCGCGTCGGGGAGGAACTTGCCCAGCGCATCCGCATATTCAAAGGCGCCGGTATCGAGGGCTTCGAAGCCATAGGATTCATAGACGCGCGACACCGCCTCCAGGATGCGCCGCTCGACGCTCAGGGCGCCGCCACGGCGGTCCTGGAACCCGCGCGGCGCGCGCGCGAGCGGCCTTGGCGGCTCTTGAGGCGAGGGCTCTTCGGTCATGGGCGAGGGCGATTAGCCCGCGCGGGGGCCGGGGGCAAGGCGACTGGCAAGCCCGTGAGGGGGCGCGGTGTCTGGCGCGGGGCGGGCCGCGGCCTCCAGGGCGTGGACAACCAGGTCAGGCGTCAGGAGCTGGGGCAGCACCCGGGGCGCGTCGCCCTTGGCGTCGTAAAGGAGGTAAAGCGGAACGCCGATGCGGCCCTCGGCTTCCAGAGCCTTGGCGATGTCGCCGTCACGGTTGGTCCAGTCCGCCACCAGATAGACAACGCCGGTCTGGCTCATGGCGCGGGCCACGGCGGGGTTGGAGAAGACCACCCGCTCATTGACCTGACATGTGACGCACCAGGCGGCGGTGAAGTTCACCAGGACCGGACGGCCCTCCGCCCGGAGATCCGCCACGGCTGTGGGGCTCCAGGGCTTTGAGGCGAGGCCGCTGGCTTCGCTCGCGCCTTGGCCCGCCGCGCTGGGCGCCGGGAAGGGGACGGCGAAGCAGGCGGCGAGGGCGCCGACAAGGGCCAGCCCCGTCACACCGGCTGCGATGCGGCTGGGCCGACCCAAGACCCGGCGCTGCTGGAAGAGGCCAAATGTCCACGCGGCGAGCGAGAGCATGATGGCCGCCGCGAGCAGACGCGCCAGGCCTTCGGAGCCACTTTGCTGGGCGAGAACCCAGGCGAGCCAGGCCGCCGCCGCGTACATGGGGAAGGCGAGCGCCTTGCGGAACATGTCCATCCAGGCGCCGGGGCGCGGCAGGGCGCGGATGAGGGCGGGGCTGAAGGCCACCACCGTGAAGGGCGCTGCAAATCCCAGGCCGAGCGCCAGAAACACCGCCAGCGCCGCGGGCCAGGTCTCGGTCAAGGCGAACCCCAGAGCCGGACCCATGAACGGCGCGGTGCAGGGCGCGGCGACGACGACGGCCAGAACTCCGGTGAAGATCGAACCGGTGAGCCCCTCCCGGGCCGCCAGTCCCGACCCCAGCCCCTGGAGTGAGGTCCCGATCTCGAAGAGACCGGAGAGATTGAGGGCGGCGGCCAGCATAATGAGGGTCAGGGCCGCGACGATCACGGGCGACTGAAGCTGAAATCCCCATCCGACCGCCGCCCCGGCCGCGCGGGCGGCCATGAGAGCGCCGGCCAGAGCCAGGAAGCTGACGACAACCCCGCCCATGAAGGCCAGGGCTTGGGCGCGGGGTCGCGCCTCCTCTCCCGCATGGCCCGCCAGGGCGGCCGCCTTCAGGGACAGGATCGGGAAGACGCAGGGCATCAGGTTGAGGATCAGGCCGCCCAGGAATGCAAAAGCCATGGCCACGAACAGGCCCCCGCTCGACTGACGTGCAGCCGCGGGGGCGCCTAAGCCCGAGGCGCCGGCGGGCGGCGCGCCAGGCGAGGCGTCGATGTCATAGGCCTTGCCATCCACGACCAGAACGCCCGCCGCCTGGGCCGGGGTTGGGGCCTTGGCGAAATCCGGTCCGCCCGCCAGAGTGAGCGTGAGACCCTTGGGCCCGCGCTCCACGGTCTGGGGCTTGGCCTGATCGATCAAGGTTCCGCTGAAAGGATAGAAATAGGCGTCTGCCGCTGAAATCCCCGCAAAGGGCGGCCCGACAATACCGACGGTCAGGCCCTGCGCGGTCCGCTGAAACCGCGCGGTGAGTCCGGCGCGTTTGGGCGCCGCCGCCAGGGCCTTGGCGATCAGCGCGCCGCTCACCGGATCGCTGGGCGCGGGCGCCGCGACGACCGGAAGGTCCAGGGCGACCTTGGCCGTCTCCGGCACACAGACCGAGGAGCAGATCAGGTAATCGACATTCAGCCCCAGATGCGCCGTCTCGCCCAGGCGCGCGCTCGCCGGAATATCGAGGGGCACGGGCATGATGACCCGCCCTTCGTAGCCATAGTTCATGATGGGCCCCAGAGGCAGACGCCGGGGCGTGGGCCAGACGATCTCGCCCGCGCGCCAGCCCGGGGGAAGGGTCCAGGTCAAGCTGGGCGCCTCGCCGGCGTCACCGGGATTTCGCCAGTAGGTGTGCCAGCCGGCGTCCAGATCCTGGGTCACGGCGACCCACGCCCGCCCGCCCGGGCTGACGCCGCGGGTCTCGGCGACTACCGCCGTCCGCGCGTGCGGGCCGCTGGAAACCTGCGCACGCGCGCCGAGCGCGCCGGCTAACAAGCTTATCAGGACCAGAAGAGAGGCGAGCGCTTTCATGTAAGCCCTCTATACGCCACGGGGCGGCTCAAGGTAACGCTGGCGTCTGTATTCGCGCCCGTGGGTTGATTTTGCCGGCGGCGCGCCTTCCAGATGGTCTTTGGGGCCGCCGCGCCCTTTAAGGCTTCAACCCCATCCGAGACGCCATGCCCGCAGCCTTTGACGATATCCACATCGGCCAGGTCGCCCATCTTGGCGCGGTCATGGTGGAGGAAGAGTCCCTCACAGCCTTTATTGCCGCCTTTATGCCCGCCTGGACTATGGAGCGAGGGGCCCCGGACGCCATGGTGTTCGCCATCTGGTCGAAGCTGGACGCCCAGGCCTCCGCCGCATGGCCTCAGACCAAGCGCGTCGGGGTGGATGCTCTAAGATGGGCGCGCAATCCGCCGGCCGGCGAACTGCTGCGGGGTCGCATGACCATCATGGGCAAGGACCCGGTAGGCGACGGAAAGGGTATCGTCATCGCCCAACACGATCTTCTCGACGAGGCCGGCCGCCTGGTCTTCTCGTGCCTGACCCGCAGCGTGTTCTCGCGCTAGTTGAGACGCCCGACCGCCGCTGGCGTCCCCTGACGGAAGAGAGCAAGGGACACGAGGTTGTCGAACTGAGAGATCGAATTGAGGTGGGCGTAAATCTGCCGCAGCGCCCCATTGTCCATCAGTTCGCGCAGCTTGGCGTCGGGCAGGGCCTTCAGCTTCTCTTCCGACACCGCGAAAAACTCCGCCAGATTCTGCTCAGGCCCCTGAGTCCCGTCCGGAAGTGTCGGCCGGAATGTCGTGCGCCGCGTTTCAAAGAGGTCGAGGCTGGTGAGAAGCTCGACGAAGGACTCCGTGCGCCGCACCTCGACCTCGTAGTCATTGCAGAATTGGATGCAGCCCTTGGTGTATTCCGAGGCCTCGCCATTGGGCTCGAAGAAAGGGAGATCGGGCAGATCGCCCAACATGGCGGCGCCGCCGTCGATGCAGACCACCAGTTGCTCGCGCGTCTCATTTGCCGCGAGCACGAAGGGATAACGGCGGATATAACCCGGCACATAGATGCCCGGCTCGAAATACCCGTTCTCCCGGATGAACATATTTGTCTCCGAAAGGACGCCCATGATCGCCAGGGGTTGCCGCCGTTCTCCGGCGAAAATCACCGGGAAAGACAGGGACGCCATCATGAACTCGCTGACGGTCAGGGGCACCGCCTGGCTGTTCGCGGCGAAGGCAAAGGGCCGGTCAATCCGGCGCAGGCCAAGCTTCCCATGGGCCTGGGCGTTCAGGGGTTCCGGCTTGGAATAGAAAAGCGCCGCGCCCGAAATCGGGTCGGCGGCCGTATCCGTGGGCGTATCCATTGTCATCTAGAGGGGTCTTTACAGGTGGGTTGAGAAAGGCGAGGGGCTAGGGCGCGCGTGATCATCGCCAAGCGGGGTGGGTCTCTAGCGGATCGCCTTCGTCGCGGCAATCTTCGCGGGCGCGGCGAATGGTTGCGGGAGATCGGGCGGGGGGTTTGAACGCGGTCCTTAAGAAAAGGCCCTTACGAATGCCGAGCTATGGTCCTGACATGATCGAACACACGGCGGAGGGCGCATGACCCGAACGCCCCGCTCGCCGGGCATCGGTCCAGGAACGGGCAATGCCCCGGCGCTAACCGTTTGCGTGACCGTCTTGACTGTCCTGGCCGTCGGCTTCACGGCCTTTGCGCTGAGGTCGATCCTGATCCCCTTCCTGCTGGCGCTGTTTCTGCTCCTGGTGATCGGCGGCTTTGAAGAGGTTCTGACCCGCCGCGTGAGGCTGCCCCCGCGCGCGGCGCTGCCCGCGGCGATCGTCGCGGTGGTGACGATGTTCGGCCTCTCGATCTGGCTGATTGTCCATAATGCCGAAGGGATCGCGGCGGATTCGGGCGCCTATGCGGCGCGTCTGGATGAGATCCTGAAGATGTTCGCCGACAAGGTCGGGCTCGCCGCAGCTCCGACCATCGACAGTCTCTTCCATCAGGCAAATCCCGCCCGGTTCGCCCCGGTGGTCGCCAAGGAGGCGGGTCATGTGCTCGAGGGCGCTGTTTTTGTCCTCGTCTACCTCGCCTTCATGCTCGCCTCCCGGGCTGGGTTCGGCGCCAAGGTGGCGGAGATTTTCCGGGACGCCGCCCATGAGGAAGCCGTGGGAATCGCCCGGCGCATCCAGGCCGGCGTGGAGAGCTATGTCTGGGTCCAGACCCTGGTGGGCCTGATCATCGCCGGAGCCTCCATCCTGTTGATGTGGCCCATGGGAATCTCCCATCTCCTGTTCTGGGCGTTCCTGATCTTTCTCGCCAACTACATCCCGGCCATCGGCGCCGCCATTGGGGTGCTTCTGCCTCCCCTATTTGGCCTGGTGGAGCTCAACGACCTGTGGCGTCCCATCGTTCTTCTGGTGGGCCTTGAGGCGATCCACTTCGGCATCAGCCATGTTGTCCAGCCGCGCATGCAGGGAGCGAGCCTGAATATCGACCCCATCGTGGTCCTTCTGTCCCTGGCCTTCTGGGGCGCCATCTTCGGGATCGCCGGCGCGTTCCTGTCCACCCCCCTGACCGTCGTGGTGATGGTGGTCTGCGCCGAGTTTGACGCGACCCACTGGGTGGCGATCCTCCTGTCGGAGGACGGTAAGCCCAAGACGCGGGAACTGGAGGAGCCGTAACGACCTCGGGCCTATTTCGCGCGATTATCCACCAGATCCGTCACCACTGACGGATCCGCGAGGGTCGTCGTGTCGCCGAGATTGGCGATGTCGCCCTCCGCCACCTTGCGCAGGATGCGGCGCATGATCTTGCCCGACCGGGTCTTGGGCAGGCCCGGCGCCCATTGGATGACGTCCGGATGCGCGAACGGGCCGATCTCGCGCCGCACCCACGCGATCAGTTCCGCGCGCAAAGCGTCCGAGGAGGTCTGGTCCGCGTTGAGCGTCACATAGGCCCAGATGCCCTGACCCTTGATGTCGTGCGGAAAGCCGACCACGGCCGCTTCGGCCACGGCCTCATGGGCCACCAGGGCGCTTTCGATCTCCGCCGTCCCCAGGCGGTGGCCAGAGACGTTGATCACGTCGTCCACCCGGCCGGTGATCCAGTAATAACCATCCGCATCGCGCCGACAGCCGTCGCCGGTGAAGTACTTGCCCGGATAGGCGGAAAAATAGGTGCTGATGAAGCGCTCATGGTCGCCGAAGACCGTGCGCATCTGGCCAGGCCAACTGTCGGTGAGGCAGAGGTTTCCACTTACCGCTCCCTCCAGCACCGCGCCCGCCGCGTCCACCACCTCAAGCATTACGCCAGGCAAGGGCTTGGTGGCGGAGCCGGGCTTGAGCGGCGTCGCCCCAGGCAGCGGCGAGATCAGGCAGCCGCCCGTCTCGGTCTGCCACCAGGTGTCCACGATGGGGCAGCGGTTCTCGCCCACCACGCGATGGTACCATAGCCACGCCTCGGGATTGATCGGCTCTCCCACTGAGCCCAGCAGGCGCAAGGAGGCGCGGGATGTCTTCGCCACGGGCGCGTCGCCCTCGCGCATCAGGGCGCGCAGGGCCGTCGGCGCGGTGTAGAAGATCTCCACCTGGTGCTTGTCGATCACCTCCCAGAACCGCGACACGGTGGGATAGGTTGGCACGCCCTCGAAGATCAGGGTCGTCGCGCCATTGGCCAAGGGACCATAGACAATATAGCTGTGGCCGGTGACCCAGCCGACATCGGCGGTGCACCAAAAAACTTCGCCCGGCCGATAGTCGAAGACCAGCTCGTGGGTGTGGCTGGCCCAGACGAGGTATCCGCCGGTGGTGTGCAGCACGCCCTTGGGCTTTCCCGTCGAGCCCGAAGTGTAGAGGATGAAGAGCGGATCCTCCGCGCCCATGGGTTCGGGCGCACAATCCGTCGGTGCGGCGGCGCGCGCGGGGCCATAGTCGACATCGCGCCCTTCAAGCATGGGGACAGGCGCGCCGGTGCGGGTGATCACCAGCACCTTTTCGACATCGGGGCACTGGCGAAGGGCCTCGTCCACATTGGCCTTGAGCGGCACCTTGCGGCCGCCGCGCAGCCCCTCGTCGGCGGTGATCACGAAGCGCGAGCTACAGTCCTCAATTCGCCCGGCGATGGAGTCGGCCGAAAAGCCCCCGAAGATCACCGAATGCACTGCCCCGATCCGGGCGCAGGCCAGCATGGCGAAGGCCGCTTCGGGGATCATGGGCAGATAGATCGTCACCCGATCGCCCTTGGCCACGCCGAGGCCCTTGAGCACGTTGGCCATGCGGCAGACCTCCGCGTGGGCCTCGGCATAGGTGATCCGACGACTTTCGGTGGGATCATCGCCCTCCCAGATGATCGCGGTCTGATCAGCCCTCGTGGGCAGGTGGCGGTCCAGGCAATTGACGCTGGCGTTGAGGACCCCATCCTCGAACCACCGAATCCGGAAGTCATCTGGCTGGAAAGAGACGTCCTTGACCTTGGTGAAGGGCGCCATCCAATCGAGGCGCGCCGCCACATCGCGCCAATAGCCTTCGGGGTCGGCGGCGACTCGCCGGACGGCCGCCTCATAGGCGGGCTCATCCATGCGGGCACGATCCGCCCAGGCCTGGGGCACGGCAAAAACCTGATCGTCGCTCAAGCAGCGTTCCCTCGACTGGTGTTCTTCGTTCTGAGGCGCGAATATGCGAACCTTGAATGCCAAGGCAAGGCGCGGGCGCGCCTTACGGCCCACGCCCGATGCGGACCTTTGATCATGCTGCTTCACTTCTCCACCTGGCCGGAGATCGAATCCTTCCTCCGCAGATCTCAGGTCATCGTCGTCCCCATCGGCTCCAACGAGCAGCATGGGCCCACAGGTCTTCTGGGAACCGACTGGCTCTGCCCGGAGATCATCGCTCACGAGGCGCAGAAGACCGCCGACATTCTTGTGGCGCCCACCTTCAATATCGGCATGGCCCAGCATCACCTGGATTTCCCCGGCACGATCGCGCTTCGGCCCTCCACCTTCATGGCGGCGATTGGAGACTGGACCCGGTCGCTGACCCATCACGGCTTTCGCCAGATCCTTTTTCTGAATGGCCATGGGGGCAATGTCGCCACCATCGAAGCGGCCTTTTCCGAGCTCTATGCCGAGGCCAGTTTCGCCGGGCGGTCCGCGGGCTTCGCCTGTCGCCTGAAGAACTGGTGGGACCTGAAGGGGGTGGGGCGCCTCGCCCAGCAGCAGTTTCCGGTGGGCCATGGCAGCCACGCCACGCCCTCGGAAATCGCCGTGACCCAATGGGCCTATCCGGATCATATCAAGGCCGCCAATTACGCCCCTCAGATCGCGCCCACGGGGCCCATCCGCGAGGCCCGGGATTTCCGCGCCCGTTTCGCCGATGGCCGCATGGGCTCCGACCCGGGCCTGGCGACGCCGGAAAAGGGTGGCGAACTGGTTAAGCTCGCGGCGACGGGCCTGATCGCGGCGGTGGCGGAATTCGCCGCGGAAGACGCGCCGGTGGGACTTGCCGCCCAGTGAGTTCAAATCCCTTGCCCCCGCTGCCCGATCAGCTGCCTGGCGTTGATTGGCCGACACGCGCCTGGCCCACGGGTGCGTTAAATGACGCGCTCATCGCCCCGCTCCTGGCGGAGGCCTTCGGCCCCTCGCCCAATGCCGAGCTTGGTGAGACGCACGCTGTCGTAATTGTCAGGAACGGACGGCTTGTCTTCGAGCGCTATGGCGCGGGATTGGGGCCGGACGACACCTGCCGCTCCTGGTCCATGGCCAAGAGCATCACGCACGCTTTGGTCGGGATCGCGGTCGCCGATGGCCTCCTCGATATCCACGCCCCGGCCGATGTCCCGGCCTGGCGCGCGGGCGGCGATCCGCGCGGCGCCATCACGCTGGACCATCTGCTCCGGATGTCGAGCGGCCTGGAATGGCTAGAGGATTATGAGCCCGGTCGCCGCTCGGACGTGGTGGAGATGCTGTTTGGGCCCGGCAAGGAGGATGTGGCGGCTTTCGCGGAGGCCAAGCCCCTCGCCCATGCGCCGGGATCATTCTTCTATTATTCCAGCGGGACGACGAACATCGTCTGCCGGATCCTGGCGCGGACGCTGGGGCTGACCGGCGCGGCCTTTGAGGCCTTCATGCGCGAGCGCCTCTTCGACCCCCTGGGCATGACCAGCCCAGTCCCGCGATTTGATGCGGCGGGGACGTTCATCGGCTCCTCCTATTGCTTCTGCAGCCCCCGCGATTTTGCCCGCTTTGGCCTCCTCTATCTGCGGGACGGGGTGTGGGAGGGCCGGCGCCTGCTACCGTCCGGCTGGGCGGACTACGCCCGAACGCCCACGTTCCAGCAGCCCGGCGGCGATCTTGAGGGACCTTACGGCGCCCACTGGTGGCTGGATCGCTCGGGCCCGGGATCCTTTTGGGCCTGTGGGTATGAGGGTCAGCACATTGCCATCCTGCCTGATCGCGATCTGATCATTGTCCGCAATGGCGTGACGCCCCTGGCCACCCAGGCGGCCGCGAGGCTCTGGGTCGCGGCCCTAGCGGACGCCCTGGGCTGACCCATGGCCACGGCGGGACCCGAGATCGAGCGTCTGATCGCTCTCCTGGCCAAGCTGCCGGGCCTTGGGCCCCGTTCGGCGCGCCGCTCGGCTCTCGCCCTGCTGAAGAAGCGGGAGCAGCTTCTAGTCCCCTTGAGCCGCGCCATGGCGGAGGCTGCCGAAAGGGTGCGTACCTGCCAGGTCTGTGGGTCTCTGGACACCCACGATCCCTGCGCGATCTGCCGCGACGAAACGCGCGATCCGTCCGTGCTGTGCGTGGTGGAGGAGGTGGGTTCCGTCTGGGCCATGGAGCGCGCCAGCGCCTTTCGCGGCCGCTACCATGTGCTGGGCGGCCTGCTTTCGGCCCTGGATGGTCTGGGGCCCGAGGCATTGAGAATAGGCGCCCTGATCTCCCGCGCCTCGGACGGCGCCGTGCGCGAGGTGGTGCTGGCGCTTCCGGCGACCGTGGATGGCCAGACGACCGCGCACTATCTGGCGGACCGGCTCGCGGGCGCGGAGGCCCAGGTCACCATGTTGGCCCGGGGCGTGCCGGTGGGCGGAGATCTCGATTGGCTCGATGACGGCACCATCGCCCAGGCCATGAGGGCGCGAAGGCCGGCCTAGAGGGCTCCGGCTTGGCCGTTTCGGCGACTCCGGCTACTGAACGGACCATGAACGAAACGGTCATGTCCCTCATTTTCGGCCTGCTTGCGGCGGGCGCCGCCGTCTGGGCCATGGCCGAGCGGGGACGGGCGTCCCGCGCCGCGCTCGAGTTAAACATGCTGCGCGACCAGGCGACCTCGGGGGCCGAAACCTTAAAGGCCCAGGCGGCTCTGTCGGCCAACGCCGTGGCCGAGGAGCTGGTCAAGCGGGCCACGGAAACCTTCACCAATCAGGACAAACTTGTGCAGGCCAGGCTTGAGGCCCAGCTCAAGCCCGTGGCGGAGACCTTGGAGAAGGTTCAGGCCCATGTCACCGCGGCCGAGAAGGCCCGAGCGGAAGAGGCGGGGGGCCTGAAGGTCCAGATCCAGCGTCTGATGGAAGCCGCCACCCAGACCCAGGACGAAGCCCGCAAGCTCTCCGCATCCCTTCGCCGGGGAGCTGGTGTTCAGGGCCGGTGGGGCGAGCAGATGCTGCGTAATGTTCTGGAGATGGCGGGCATGCGGGCCGGCGTCGATTTCGAAGAGCAGGCGTCGGTGACCACCGACTCGGGCGCTCTTCGTCCTGACGTCCTGGTCCGCCTGCCTGGAAACGCGGTGTTCGTGATCGACGCCAAATGTTCCCTGAACGCCTTCCTCGACGCGCAGGAACAAACCGATGAGGCAACGCGGGAAGCCGCCTACCAAAGACATGCCCAGAGCGTGCGCGCCCATATGACCAGTCTGGCCGCCAAGGCCTATTGGGAGCAGTTCGAGAGCGCCCCCGATTTCGTGGTGATGTTCGTCCCCGGCGATCCCTTCCTGGCGGCGGCTGCCGAACGCCTGCCCGATCTGCTGGCCCAGGCCATGGACAGGCGGGTGATCATGGTGACGCCCTCCAGCCTCTTCGCCCTGTGCAAGGCGGTGGCCTATGGCTGGCGGGTGGAGGAGCAGGCGCTCAACGCCAAGGAAATCGCCGACCTTGGCCGGGACCTTTACAAGCGCCTGGCCACCATGGGCGAGCACGTGGCGGCCATGGGACGCTCGCTCGGCGGCGCGGTGAATAAGTACAATGACTTCGTGGGCTCCCTGGAAAGTCAGGTCCTGACCCAGGCCCGACGCTTCGAAGATCTGAAGGCCGACAATCCTTCCACCCCCATCAAGGAGCTGCCCGGCGTCGAGGCGGCGGTGCGGCCGTTGATGAAACTCGCTCCGGAGCCGGGACCGCCGGCCTTGACGCTGGCCCGGCAGGCGCCTACCTCGCCTTCATGACCCTCCGGCGCATTCTTACCGTGGAGAGCGATCTCGCGACCCTCAAGCAGGTCTCCGCGCCCGTGGCGGCGGTGGATGATGACCTGCGCCGGCTTATGGATGACATGTTGGAGACCATGTATGACGCCCCCGGCATCGGCCTCGCGGCGATCCAGGTCGGCGTGCCGAAGCGCGTGATCGTTATGGATCTCGCCAAGGGCGATGATGCGCCGGCGCCCCGCTATTTCGTGAACCCCGAAATTCTCTGGGCCTCGGAAGAGACCGCGCCCTACGAAGAAGGGTGCCTCTCGGTGCCAGAGATCTATGACGAGGTCGAGAGGCCCGCGCGCGTGCGCCTGCGCTATCTCGGCTATGACGGCGCGCCCGTGGAGGAAGACGCCGAGGGTATTTTCGCCGTCTGCATCCAGCATGAGATGGACCACCTTGAAGGCGTCCTCTTCATCGATCACCTCTCCCGCCTTAAGCGGGACCGCGCCATCGCCAAGGTGAAGAAAGCCGCTAGAGCGGAAGCCGCTTAAATCAGGTCTTTGGCCTCTCCCCGCGCGGGAGGTAAGAACCACCCATCATGCGCCTGGCCTTTCTCGGCACCCCCGATTTCTCCGTGCCGAGCCTCGCCGCGATGCTGGCGGCCGGCCATGACGTCGCCGCGGTCTACGCTCAGCCGCCCGCGCCTCGGGGCAGGGGGCAGACCCTCAGGCCATCTCCGGTTCAGGCGTTCGCCGAAGCTAAGGGACTTAACGTCCGCACCCCGGCCTCCCTGCGCGCGCCGGAAGAGGTCGCCGCCTTCGCCGCCCTGGGACTTGACGCCGCCGTCGTGGTGGCTTTCGGGCAGATCCTCCCTGCGGAGCTGCTCGAAGCGCCCCGTCTGGGGTCCTATAACCTCCACGCCTCGCTCCTGCCGCGCTGGCGGGGGGCAGCGCCCATTCAGCGCGCCATCATGGCCGGCGATGCGGTGACGGGTGCGCAGGTGATGCGCATGACGCCCGGGCTTGATGAGGGCCCTGTGATCGCCCAGGCGCGTCTGCGCATCGACGCCCTCGATACGGCGGGAAGCTTAGCGGACCGCCTCGCCGTGGCGGGAGCAGAACTGATGACCGAGGCCTTGGACCTGGTGGCCCGGGGCGCCGTCCGCGAGACGCCCCAGTCCGCCGAGGGGGCGACCTATGCCCGCAAGATCAAGCCTGCGGAGACCCGCATCCGCTGGGAGCGTCCGGCGGCACGGGTAGATGGCCAGATTCGCGGTCTATCGCCGGCCCCCGGCGCCTGGTTCGTGGCGCCGGGCGAGCGCGGTCCGGTCAGGGTCAAGGCCCTCCTCAGCGCCCGGGCGGAAGGCGAGGGCGAGCCGGGCCGGGTTCTGGACGATAATCTCCTGATCGCCTGCGGCGGTGGCGCGGTGCGTATTCTGCGCGTTCAACGCGAGGGACGCGGCGCCCAGGATGCGGAGCTCTTCCTGCGCGGATTCCCGCTCCCCGCGGGAACGCTTCTGATCTGATGCCCCGCTATCGCCTGACCCTGGAATATGACGGCGGACCCTATGCGGGTTTTCAGGCCCAGAGCGGTCAGCCCACCGTCCAGGGCGTCATGGAGGCGGCGATTCTCGGCTTTTGCGGGGAAGAGGTCCGTATCCACGCGGCCGGCCGCACGGACGCGGGGGTTCACGCTACCGGCCAGGTCATCCATTTTGATCTCGAGCGCCTGGTCGCGCCGAGGACGGTCATGAACGCAATCAACGCCCATCTCGGGGCCGAGCCGGTGGCGGTGGTCTCCGCCAGCGTCGCGGACGCAGAATTCCATGCCAGGTTTTCCGCCACGTCGCGGCGCTATCTCTACAGGATCCTCAACCGCCCGGCGCCGGCGGTTCTGGAGCGGGGCCGGGTCTGGCGGGTTAAGACGCCCCTCGACCATGAGGCGATGGGGGATGCGGCGCTGGGGCTCCTCGGCCTGCATGATTTCACAACCTTCCGGGACGCAGCCTGCCAGGCCAAGTCGCCGATCAAGACCCTCGATTTGGCGACGGTGGAGCGCCAGGGCGAGGAGGTTCAGCTGGTGTTCGCCGCCCGCTCATTCCTCCATCGCCAGGTCCGCTCCATGGTGGGCTCGCTTGTGGAAGTGGGCAGAGGCCGCTGGTCCGCCGAGGACCTGAGCCGCGCCCTCGCCGCCAAGGATCGCGCCGCCTGTGGCCCCGTGGCGCCCGCCGAGGGGCTGTGCCTGGCGTGGGTCGGTTATGACGACGCCGCGAACTTGGCGAAATAGTCGGTGATCAACCGCTCATAGATCCTGGTGAGGGCCTCGATATCGGCGACCGGCGCGCCCTCGTCGATCTTGTGCATGCCGGCCCCGACCAAGCCGAACTCCACCACGGGGCAAAGGGCGCGGATGAACCGGGCGTCTGAAGTGCCCCCGGTGGTGGAGAGCTCAGGGGTGACCCCGCCGGCGGCGGCGACCGCGGCGGCGACGACGCCGGTAAAATCGCCAGGCGCGGTCAGAAAGGCTTCCCCGCTGATCG
>Ga0209208_10001541_pt1 | contig 32606 bp, 32 predicted proteins | sample S1TSphfallax_3_FD_187694 | JGI IMG/M metagenome (GOLD analysis project Ga0209208, IMG submission 187694) | Host-associated microbial communities from peat moss isolated from Minnesota, USA - S1T2_Fd - Sphagnum fallax MG (SPAdes) (version 2) | ecosystem: Host-associated > Plants > Peat moss >...
TGTAGTTGACCATGCCCATCAAACATGGAAAATGTTCATACTTATCAATAGAAAGTGCCTTGTTCAATATGTCTACAACATATTTTTTGTGTTATAATATACCATCTTGATAAAATTGTCTTCAAATTTTTCTCACAAAAAATGATGATAAATTCAATATGTTTTGTGCGAGCATGAAAGGTTGAGTTATTTGATAAAAATATGCTACTTGGTGTAGGGTAGTGATTCAACAAGGTAGAATAGAATTAGATGTAGGGCATAGATTAAACAAGGCATAATGCAAATGGCTAGTGAATTGGTAGGAAGAAAACATTTCATTAATTGAAGATTCAAATTATTTTTGGAGGGAAAAACTTAGGATGTAGTTCTAAAGGTTGAGGAATGTTGGGAGATTATTTTCTTTTAAACATAAAAAAATTAAAAAAATTGCTAGAAATTAGAATAAAGATTGTGAGTAGTTTAAAATTATGTTGGGTTTCAGACCACAAACTTTTCCATTTTCAATTTCTACACCTAATACTATAGAGGTTTGAAATATTGGATTTTGAGTAAAGAAAGTAGTAAGATATTGATGAAGGCACATGAAAACTATTTTAAACTAGTGTATTCTTTTAACTAAATTGTGAAATCTAACCACATATTTTTATTATTGATAAGAATAAAGAGTTTGGAAAAGGAATAGTAACTATAATGAAAAAATTGTGTGAAAATAGTCTATAGAAAAAAATTAGAATGAATAAAGCCACAAATTGTGAAGCTTAAAAATAATTTTGAGGTTATGATTGTGTTGTTTTGTTAGTAGGTAGAAAGCAATCCTGGATAAAATTTGTGCCTATTAATATACAATTTTGATTATTGTCATATATAACAATGAGTTTCATTTACAATTGATCGATAGTTCTAAATAATGATGAAAGTCACATTGATTGCCTTATTACTTAGGAAGTTGCCATGTATTTTGTTAACAACATAACAATATAATTTTTTTTGGTTAATCCAACTTATAGTTCCATTGCCCAATAAGAAAACATAACTTGATGTGGATCAACAATCATCAATATTGCCTCCTAAATTTGCATCACAATAAACATACATATGTGTGCTTTCATAAACAATATCATAACATGATACTTTGGGATTATGGTTTCGGTAGGCATTCCTTTTGGAATGTACTTGGCCCGTAGTGATTCCATCAATTCCATGGTTATGTTTATGTTCTTATCAAAATGTGCATGGTGCCAACTATGGTTTATGTTCTTTTCAAAATGCATTTGGCCTTAGTTATGGTTTACATTTTTGTTGAAATGCACTTAACCCCAACTATGGATTACACCCCCTTTTGAAATGTGTTTGGCCTTAGCTATGAGTTATGTTCTTGTTAAAACGAGCCTAACCTTGTTTATGGCTTATGTTCCTATTAAAACACGTTTGACATTAGCTATGGCTTACATCCTTTTTAGAAAGCACTTGGCCCCAATTATGGTTTATGTTTTTGTCAAAACACACTTAGCCCCTTATGTTCTCATTGTAACCTTAACTTGGTTTATGTCCTTTTTGGAATACACTTGGCCCTAACTATGGTTAATGTTTGTTTTGAAACACACCTAACTTGTTATGTTCCCATTGAAACCATGGTTATAACTTATATTATTGTCAAATAATGTTTAGCCCATAATAACATACTCAATGTTTGTTCTTAAACATGAACCAACATCACAAACTTCATGGGCCATGATTTGGCAAAGAAGAGTTGTGTGAAATTTGTTTTTCAAAGGTTCATACGTAATAAACACAAATGTCATTCATTTAATTATATTGTTTGAACATTGATGTCGTGTGCATTGTTTAGACACAAATGTCATATGCTTATTTATATTGTTTAAACACAAATTTTAATGTTTATTCGTGTTGTTTACACACCAAAGTCGTGCACATGACGTTTTTTGTGTTTAAATAACACACAACTTTCGTGTTTAATCAATGTGAACCTATGAAATAATAGATCTCGCATGGATTTGGAACAAACCAATGAAACCTATTAATTTGTGATGAAAATCCAAATTGTGTTTTTTAAATAACATAAAAAATCATTTTACTATAATCCAATGAAACCATGATTAGTCGCAAATTGGCTCATAACCCCCATTGCTTGAACAATATAAGGTCTTGTATGTACCTTCACATACACAAAATTTTCAATAACATTTTGAAATGGGATAACTCGCATTAATTGCTTCCAAATGTACATCACTTTGAGGACGCATATCTTTTTGAAATTTGTAATTGGTAATAAAAAGGGTATGCACTTACTTTCAACCATACAAAAAAACCTCAATATACCTTTGAACATTATATTTGTGTTGGTTTAAATAAATTGTTTGGTCTTGTAAAACGGAATTCATTTATATTCCCAAGAAATATTGGCTATTACTTAGATCCACCATCTCAAAGTTCTTTTCTAGAGTTGTTTTGTCTCTTTCAGTAAAGTCAAATCATTAAAAACCAAAATGAAATCATCAACATACAAAATTATGATCACAAAAGAGTTTCCATGAACTATTTTGAAATGTAACATGTGGTTAATAAGACTTCTTTCAAGCTCTTCAAATACAAAATATGCATCAATATTTTGTTTCCGTGCCCAAGGAAATTGCTTCAAACAATATAAGGATTACAAAAGCCTACATACCATATTTTCCTTAACCACAAAGCCAAAAATTGGGTTCCTTCTTTCAACTATTCCATACACAATTTTTTCTAGCATGTATGGAGTGGTTAGTTGTTTTATAATGTCATTTTCCTTACAAAATAGATTGAAGTTCTTGGAATTATATATATTCTTCACCTCCATCATACTTCATTACCTTAATATTTTTTCTAGTTTGAATTTTCATCAAAGCTTTGAATCCTTAAATTTATCAAACACACCAAACTTAATTTTCATGGTGTAAAGGAATGTTTTCTTAGAAAAATCATCAATGAAGGTTAAATTTTTTTTTCCTTTCCATGAAATGTTGCCAGGGGACCACAAAAGTTCATATGCACAAGCTCAAGAATTGACATTGCACGAGAACCCCCATTCAAAGGAAATGGGGTACAATGGTATTTGTTGTACATTTATTGCAGAAATTCAAGTCATGATTTCCATTACAATTCATGTTTTCAACAAAATTATTTTTGGCCATGGTTATCATGGATGACATCCCCAACATGATAATGGATGGAATTCATCTTTGAATGTCCACCTTTCATCTTTCATTGATTATACATTTATATTGTAATTGAAGATTTGACTAAAAATATAGGTCAATAACTTCAAACTACTCTTTATATCAATGACATCCAAGTTGTCTAATGTACTTTTCAAACTATTATAAGTGCCAAAACTTATCCCAAAATCACAGTGCCATTTTCTTTAAAAGAATCAATATGAACTTATTATTTTCATGGCTTTCTTTTAACTCATTATAGAGCACAATTATAATTGTGTGGCCAAATACAGTGATTGCCACTCATGTTCATTTGCCCTGAAATCAGTTTATTAAAAGTTTGAAAAGTTTTAGATTTAAACCAAATTGGTTTTGCTACATCACATAAATGAGTTTGTATGGCATTGTTACAAGAGCGTGCAACATGAACCAGGTTGCAAAGTGTAAACCTTAATACTATGACAATTCCAATCTTTTTCCTTTCCCATGGCAAGCTCTCTCAGCAATTATCAAATGCCAAATCTCACTCACAGATATGATATGAGGTTCAAAAGTCTAATTTGTGAAGGTGCCAAGGGTGTTTAATACTATCTTAAACAAAACAAAATCATTTGATATGAAACTCTTCCAAGTTGCCATAATTTTAACAAATTTTCACAATGTTGGAACCATGGTAATTGTTGCATATTGTAGGTCTAATTTATTGTTCCAAAAGCTTTAGTGCATTGGATCTCTGAAATCATAAACATTTCACAGCAGAGACAAATTATGAGATAGGTGATTGACCAAGAAGCCCAATGCCACCATCGTGTCCACCCATATAGAGCTCAAGTCCAGTCAAATTTATGTATGTGAACAACTAAACAAGGTTTTTCATTTCCAAATAAAACCCTATCAAATGTTGATATAGTAACAGTTATATGACAAGATTGCATAATATTCATCAAGATTTCATAAGGTCCTTGGCACATGTATAAGATCTTATAGTGGTAGGTAAAGTCCAAGGCTGTGGGCTTTACCACAATATGGGCCCACTTGAGGTGGAGCTGGTTGCAGGCCAGATTCTGGAAAAGCATATGGCCACGGCTTTAATGTGCATAAAGCTCTTTTCAATTATTTCTGCCAAAGCTGACAAGCGTTGCACAGGCACACATTTCTATTAATGTAGACCTATAAGGGTCAAGGAATTGTGCAAAATTTCAACCGATTTTTGGAGAACATTGTCAAAGTCATAAGCCTAGAACATGGTTATAAGCAAAGGGCTCAGTAATAAGCTAGGCTAAGTAAGTCATCAGAGATCAGTAAAAAGTCACTCAAGCTAAATTTGCACAAGATAACAAAGTAATCTCCAACAACAAAACATGTGGTAAAAAACAATGCTATTACCAAGGATTCAGAATATCTATACACTAATTGGAGGAGCACAATGATGGGTTGGGTGCTCAGGAGGAAACCCTAAATTGAATCAGGGTGCCGGGGTTTGCCTTTTGGAGTGCCAAAATGTTGTGTGATAAAAATCACTGCCATCACTACTAGCAAAGCCCCAATAAGCATACTAAACAAAATTGCCCCAGGCTGCCGGGTTTGCACAAACCCATAAATGGTATTTGAAGTGACAAGGATTAAGTCAGTCAGTCCATCACCTGAGAAATCACCAATTACCATGGGTGCAACTGGGGGAAACGGTAGGCTTATCATGGTCAATTGGCTGCCTGATGGTGAAAGCACTACAGCTTCCACCTCACCTGCCACAAGAATTGCCTCTGGCTGCCTGAACTTGCTCAGAGAGATTGTTTCCAAAGTTGGTACAATCTTCTCAGGAGCAATGCCAGCAGGTGCCAATTTGTTTGACCACATTGCACCTGTCATGACTTGCCACTTTTGATGGGCCTCTTGCCCTTTTGAAGGTCCTGTCACTGAGAACAATGTCACCTGCACATGTGATCAAGGAAAGATTTAAGGGAAATTTCTGCTTCAACCTCTATGGCAACTGCAATAAGATTAATGGCAGCTCCACAGCTCTAGTGGTTCGTTCTCCACTGTTAATCGTCAGAAGTTGCCACTTCAAATTTCCTCATATTGATAGCTAGAGAACTTCCATATGACATGGTTGATCGGTTGTAAGCACATCTGCCACATATATGAAATTGCTTCATGAGCCTGATTGGTCAGAGCAAAAAGATGCTTACTTCTCCACGACTGTTCAAGAAGACTACATCCCCATGACTGCGCTTACGGTGACGATGCGCATCAGGCACAGGCAAAAAAACTGGTGTTGCAACCTCCAAAGGTGCAGAAGCATCTAGAGAGTGACCAAAAGCACGAGATGCAAATTCACCCTGTGGGAACATGGAGAATGGAGAGTGCCTACAAATGGACCCATTGAATAACTGCTCCCTAACCGGAATACCAGATGTTGCAACTGCCCAGCATGGCTTGAGAGCTTCCATCATCCCACTGGGGACCACTTGTTCTGTCCCACGGCCACCAACAGCCTGTTCCATAATCACCTCTCTTCAGCATATAAACCCAAGTATAAAGAAAAGCTTTGCCTGCAATTTAGAAGCTCCTGTATTTATCCATATGGCAGGATACGCACCTGCACATGGTCTAAAACACCATCGCCATTGACATCAGCATGCAATCCTCCTTCCGCAAGCAAGAGCTGCAAAACACAGAAACACCACATAAATTCAGGACAGCCTCTTAATTTTCTCACTTTGTACAAGCTACTATCACATCCACACATCCACACAGACTTTATCATCTCCTGGCAGTGAGCAGAGCTTAATGTCACACACTAACAACATACTGAATTTCCATCAAAATTTGGGAAGTAATGAGAAGACTTACACCATGATGCTGTCTAGCTGAACAGAACCTAAAAGACAAGGAGAAGACCCTAGGAGACCAAGAAGAAATGGGAATGAAAAAGGAAGAGAAAGGAAAAGAAAAACGAAGTGAGGAAAGAAGGAAAAAAGGAAACAAGATAGAAGCATGATCTTTTGAGGACAATGTGGGCTTTGGAAAGCTCCTGACTTAGGACAAAGAAGAAGCCCTTAAAATAGTCATTCCAAAGACAGACACACCAAACAGAAATCTTCCTTTGTTAACTAAACCTTTGTGTTGATTTAACAGAAACTGTGAAGAGTAACCTTTTTTCTTCAGAAGACTAATCAAGCTCACCATTTGCAAATAACTCTTATGAGCTACAAAAACTTTTGAGTTTTTGGGATATTGCTAGGTCCAGATTTATGTGCTTAAGAACTCTTGTTTCAAAACCCACAGGACATGATCAGTTACCTTACAAACTGTACGCCCAGTTGCTAAGTGGACTGCCTCAATGCCTTCTTTGAGATGTGCCACCACCACATTTGGAACCCACCAATGAATTGTTTGGTTGGTTATCATGGGGATATACTGCATGACCTGTCATCAACAATCAATGTGTCCCCCATAAGCCTCATCCACAAAGCCAAGTGGTGGGACATTCATAGCAACTCTTAAACACAAACGATCCATAAGGTAGTCATTCAGCAAAAGTTTATCCATTTCTGATAGAAAATTCAACAACAAATATCAAGGGTTGGGTGATGAGAGTGGAGCATTTGACTGTCACTACTTTTGGAGCTATATACTGAAATCATGAGAAGTGTTTAGTTACCTTCTTGGGCTTTGCACCAACAGCAAGGTCAACAGCCTTGCCAAGTGCATTTGAAACCTTGTTGCCAGTAGCTTCCTTGCCAGGCAATTGCTTCTCAATTGGCTTTTGAGACAGGAACGTTGCTGTATTACCTGGCAACTTCTTCACTGTGTGACGCCGATGCTTCCGGAAATGAGCTAACTCAAACCTAGTGTCCTCCCTTGAGTCCTGCAGGTGCCATGAGAAATTTCAAGTTCTGGGGTTTTTTTTGAGGGTTAGGAGCAACCTCCCAACACCCATTGTTACTTGAGACCTGTTTCCTATTATTTGCAAAAGCATGCTATCCCCGCATGGAACCCACTAGGACAGTGTTCAAGGACAGTGGAAGTGACCTCACCACCATTACTGTGGCAAACAATGTGTATTGAACAAATTGTCTGTGTCAGATCAGCCAAGACTTATGCAGCACATATATTCCATCTTGCATAGGCTTCTTGACAACACAAGCAACAACAATGGTACAAAGAAGCCCACTTACCCAACGGTGAGGCATCACACTGAGCACCGACTCACGATATTCTCGGCAATCAGCCTGCACCAAGAAGCCCTTCCCTGAGTCCTTGATCATGGAGTATCTTAAGCTGCCAAGTGTGATCAGGCAGAACAAACATTTGCCTGCTTCTCCTCATAAATGTTTATCTGATGATAAAGTTCAATGTCTCTGAAACTTTGAGCCCTCAATGCCCTTGCAATTTGCAGAAAATTTTACACCAGAGTGCCAAACTCCACTGACAGGCTTGTAGTTCCTATTCACATTTAAAGTGTACTGGTTCTTCCCCTGAGAGCCCATATTGTAATTATGGGTTGACATTTCAAGAGTCACCAGCAATGTTGTCCAAAGATTTTCAAAAACTGGGAATGTTTGGAGAAGTTCATAAGCATCTTAAAATAGTCCCAAAATGTAGAAGAAGCTGAATGCTGGAAAAGTGAACAAAAATATGATGTTCGACACGTAGAAGTGTGGCTAGAGAAGAATATTACTGAATGCCAGTACAGGAGGGAATCACAAACCTCGCCTGTGTGCCGAGAGTTGAGAGATGCTGCATCTAGCTTGTAATTGTGTTGGGGTATCGTAGGCAATGTGAATGGGTCCCGATGGAAATCCTATGCAAAGAAAACCCATCAATCTGAAACAGCCCAGAAATGTTCAAATATATGATCTGAAGCTAATGCATACCCCAATCTCAAGAAAAATTTCCAACCAAGAAAGATGAACACACATATGGCAGTAATGAACGATCCTGGAGAACTTATTCTGCATGCACCAACTCCACAATTGAAAGTTTTGAACGGATAACCTTACCTCGCTCTTATGGCTCCATCGACGCTGGCCAGTGAGCCCTGCATATGCATAATATGAGAAATGACGCTCCTTCCCTCCACCCTGCTTTGAACTCAAGTCCTCTCCATCCTGTAAAAAGATAGCCATTTAAACAGGTTTCCAATTCTAGCCCCCTCAAGCAGCATTTTGATGAAAAAGACAAGACCTATTAATGTTGTTAGGAACAACATTGATACTTTGGCAAGAGGAATTTCCTGAGATTGATGCATTGTCATGGGACACTGACTGCATTAGGTCCTGTGTATAAGAGTAGCAAAACAAAATAATATCATTAGTGTACCTCTTTAGTATTAGCAGGCTGTCGGTGGCGTTCGGCTTCCTTCTCAGTCAATATTGCTTCCTCAAAAGGATCCAAATGGAGCTACACACCAAACATGCATCATGTTTACATTCCATCTTACACATCAACCAAAGATAAACTTGATACAATTCTAACAGCAACCAAAGCAAACTGAAGCATGGACTCACTCATTGCAACATACACTTTTCACTAAAAGACACAAAGGATGCAAAAGAAATGTTCCAAGAACATGTTGGCCAGGTTTGTAAAACCCACAAACAGAGTGGTATACTCCTCTTGATTAAGGAGGAACTCATCATGGGCATGAAAAATCTACCAGGGAAACAGAACTGCAACCTGCATTCCAGGGCAGCTGAGACATACTGGGCACTGTCCCATCATGCCATATATAATCTGTGCCCTATGATTTAACCCTAAGCCAGACTCTGTGCATAACCTTGAACTTGATTGTCAGCCAAATACCTGAGGTTGGACTTCCATACTGCCTCCCACAATGATGAGGCCTGTGTCACCATGCTTTAGTGTGTAATTGCTTATTGATATTGCCACTTCTTTGTGATGAGACCCATGGGGAAACTCATCCTGCAATTGCAACATGAAGTTTTCAAGACCCCAAATGTCTGTCAGAAAGCAAAGATATCCTGAACTTAGTTTCAAGAGCTGAGACAAAACACATGGATGTTCTTCATCATGAGTTTTGTGAGCATGAACTCACCTGCACATCATCTTCCCACAACTTTTTCAGATTATGATCAAAGCACATAATTGCCCATCCAGCAGTCACAACCACGATGACTTTCTTCCTCCTTTCAGTCCCTTTGTAAACACGCTTCACCTCCCCTGCGGCTATAGCTACTGGCCTCCTCCCAGTCCCGACCCTAACATTCTGTGGAAGAAGTGAAACTTCTGCCAAAACACGTGCTTCCTCAAAGCCTTGATCTGCACTTGTCCAACGGGGCTCCAGCACCTGGGAAAGAGATTCATACAGAAAAAGGTGAGTAACTTTTCAACAGCCAACCATCTTGCAGTTGTGAAGTCAAGTGCACTTCTGTTTGGTAACAATCCATGGTGCACATAAGAGCTTCATAATGCCATGTGGGATATAGCACTAGTGGGGACTTTCACAACATACATTAGACTTGCAGACACTGGAGCAATAACATCCCTTTGGTAGCTTCTGAGAATTGGTTCTCTACTTTAGACACCAAAACTAAAAGTAGCTTGAGTAGAAGAGGTCACCTGCAATTTGTTGTGGGTTGCTACAAGGACTTCGGATTTTCCATCACCGTTCAAATCAGCTATCAATGGTTGTGGCAACTGCTGAGATTCATGCCGTATGGGATTTGAGTCATCGATAACATGAAACCATGCCTCTCTGTATGAAAAATTTCCTTCATTCTGCACCCCGCAGGAAGATTCATGAAGTGGTTACAATCAAATCTGACCACTACATGCATTACATGAATTGAGAGCAACCACTGGGAACCAGCATCACAGAATCTGTTAATCCACATACCCTATTGCATTGCTAGCTGTGATTGCATAAATCCTCTGAGATGATGATCTTAATGTTAGGTTTCTTTCCTTCTGAGATAAAAGGAAACTCCTAATTTTCTAAAAGGATTCCACTCAGCCTTGAACAAATCTCACAACATCATTGGAATGTGTAGCAAGTAGCTTGAACCGAGTGAGGAATCACAAAACACTTACAAAAACCCTAAAATCATATCCATGAGATGGCAGAGGGATTTCCTCCAAAAAAAAAAAAAGGCTTTGAAGGTAAAACCAATCTATTAGTTCCAGCAAAAAAAACACTGAAACCACAAGAATGAGTGCGGTAATGAACGTCACTCTCATACAAGTTTGTCAAAACCATCATCACCTTGATCATAAACAATCAGTGACGAGCCAAAAGCTGCCATGACACCAAAAAACCCTAAAAAAACCACTAGTGTATCGAAACTTGTTGCTGAGCTCACGGGAAAAGAAATAAGATGTAAGAAAGAAAAAAAAAAAACACGATCAAGGAAACATATTGAAACAAAGGGGGAGTTGGTTCCACAATTTACTTACTTGTAGCGAGAAAAAGATGGCGAACGCCGCTAGCATAAGAATAGCCAAGTCCCTTTTCCTCATGGCGTCGGAAGAGCGCGCGGCTGGCTGGGGACACCAGTGGTTTGGGAGATCTCAACACGACAAACAAACCCAAAAAAAAACACCAAAACAAACCAAACCAAACAACACAAGAGGGAGGGTTGCAAGGTTGAAGTTGTACCCAAGAATTAGGGTTTGTTAGGGTTTGTGCCCCTTGAAGATTACCATCTCTGAGTAAATGAGAGGATTACTTAATAGACAGTTTTCTTTTTTCTAAATAATTTATATATTATTATTATTATTATTAAAAATTATTTTAGATATTTTAAAAATAACTATTTTATTTTAAAAGAAATTATTCTAATTTTCGCCAATTTTCGGCCTGAAAAATATGACTTTTGGACCTATACAAATGACCCAAATTCGCAAAATATTTAAGGAAAAAAATAAAATCCAAACCGTCAGATTTTTATGATAAGTTCCAGGAGGTAGGTAGCCAAGAATATAGAAGGATTTTTTTTATTTTTTTTTCTGCCTTCATATCTAGTGTATAGCCAGATCTGGCTAAATCCTTTTATGGATGATTGTCAGTTTCAGTTACATCAAAAAATTGAAAATTAAATTTTTTAAAAGTGAAAATTTGCTGTGTTTAAAAGCAGCTCAAAATGCTTTGTAAAAGCTCCTTGAAATTTGCATGTCTTTTGTAACATTTAAGTTCTACTTCACTATGGAAACTATTAAAAAATAAAAAATCAAGGCACAAATTTGAATAATCTTTATTGGGTATAATTTTTTTTTTTTCTTTTGCACATAAAAACAAGTTTATGAGAGTATTATAACATTTCCCTTGGGTGAACTAACACCCATGTTGGTATTGTAATTTAGAAAGGGTCTAAGTCTATGAAAATTAATTTAAATTAAATTATTGACACATAGGTATGTTGTATAACTAAAGCTCCACACAATATCCCTATGATCATTAAAAAAAAAAAAAACCTTTGAAAATTGCAAGAGATGAATTCACATTTTTGACATAAGATGTTGCACACACTTTAAATTGTAATTTTGATGTGGGTTACACCCATTAAGGAGTTCATCACATGCATCTAAGGACTTTGTTCAATGGGCTCACTCATGTTAAAAACATATACATGTTTTCTTGTGAACACTTTCACAATTAAAAAAACACATAAGTTTATTATGGTGTAAGTTTGTAATACAAAAGGCTTATCCCAAGACTTAACACAAAGTAATAATATGAAATTATGAAAAAAAAATAAAAAATATCCAAGTCCCCACCCACAACCCATTATATATCCTAAAGAAAAATGAATGGGTTATTGTTTTCATTCATGTCTACTAAACATTCCCATTCATTCACAACAAAACACTAACATTATGCTACATATTATCACCTCCTATGAACAAGTTATTTAATTGTCGATAATCTTCGTCATAATAATTTAATATAAAATTCATTTTTGAGTATTTTAAACCTAAAATAATTAAACCTAACATCACTAAAATTTTGAGGTTATAATATCATGATTAAAATCACAAAATCTATTTGAATTATTTCTAAACATTATAAATATCTCATGCTTACACGAAATCAAAGTTCTAGTGCTGTCTTTCCCTTCTTTTATGGATATTTGTTTTACACCTATTCAATAAGAGTGGAAAGGAAATTATGTGTGCTTATTATAAGTGTAAGATCTCTCTTACAATTAAACTATTAAAGGAGAAGGTGTAAGAACCTTTTCCCTCCTATGGTTTGTTGTGATCTACATATCTTTAAGTTCATGACAACATTTGTCTTTTATTTTACAACAGGTAAAGCCCATGGGTGGCAACTTTCTTTTATTGTTGGTGAAATTTTGTCAAGGAAAAGATTTCAAATTAAAAATTAAAAATGAAATGATTTTTGAGGTTTTCAATTGCTAGAAATGAAGAAAATTTTAATAAAAAACCTAGTTTATGTATTTAGATTGCAATGTGTAACCAAAAATATAGAAACATGATTTGATATTTATAATTCATATTTAATTTATAATCAGATTTGGCTAAATCTTCTTAAGGATGATCTCCACTTTTTTTTACATTGACTTATGGATGATGACCACTTTGGCTAACAAATGAAAAAAAAAAGACGTTGATGGGTGGGAAACATTTCCAAAATGTTGGATGGACTCACTTTCGCTTCATCTTAGACCTTTTTAATTGGGCTTTACCATAAATCATAGCGCCTTGGGAGCTTTGACATTAAGAACATCTCTAGCATTGGCTAGGCAATTGACCCTCTACATTAGTAGTGGGGGCAATTTTGGAGGAAACAATGCATAATTTAGTGACAAAACTTTGTGCCACCCCCACCTTGTCCTTGTCACTTTAGGGTTTGAATGTTCTCTCTTTCCCCTTGAGGCTAAAAAGTGAACCCAATGTGTCTTGTGGTCATTTTTTTATTGAGGTTATGGTTCTTTTGTGCTTTGTATCTCTTATTGACACTTTGCGTTGCTTTGTTTGCTATTGTTTGACCTTTTTCATCTTGTAATTGTAAACCAATGGCAAATGAATCTTCACGGATTGATGCAAGTTGAACTTGAAGTTGATGAAGATGAATAATTGATTTTTATTGTTGCACATAACATTCAGTTTGAAAGGAGAAGCAAGCATGGAGGTAGTCACATAGGTTATAGTGCAATCGTTTTGAAAAAGCAAAAATGTGACCATGATCACATAATGGCAATATTATTTTTGTGATAAACCAATTTATGATGACCACTTCTTCAAGTATGTTATAAGATGAGGCGTGGCTTATTTCCATGCATTATGGATTTTGGTTCTCATGATTTTTATTATCAACAAAAGAATAATTTTTGTGGCATTTCAAATCTCTTGTCAATTTAAAAATTCTTACCATTCTTGGTCTTTGGGTCTTGATCGATGTGTAAGAAGTTAAAACAAAGTTGTTTTCTTTGATATTTTTTTTCTTTTTCATTTTAAGAGCTTGTGAACAATGAACCAAAACTCCTAATGATGCCATAGATGCTTGTGCAAAGGTCATTTGCATCACAAAATGTGTTTGACAATTAATTTGTTATTCTTATATTGTTAGACAATTTGTTGGAGAAAAGGAAGATTTTCACTAGGGCCATGTTGATTTTTAAGCCTAAAATGAATATTGGGGGTATGTGAAATGGTCATTAAGCGTTAAATTACCATTAATTACTATTTGTGCGAGGTTTTGTCCATCCCATTGGAAATGTTTTAATTATGTTATTTGTAGATTGTTGAAATTTTCATAAAATATTTTTTGAAAAAAAATGGAGAATATTTTTATTTTTCTTTTGAGACAAAATATTCAAAAATAATTAATTATTCAAGAAACATGTGTTAATATTGCCCTTGCGCTACAAGGTTTGAAATCCTTTAGTGGTGGCTCTTAATATTCCCAAATTGGATGACAATTTTTTGCTTTTTGGTGTGATCAATGCACAACATTCCATATATATTCTTTTTGTGTGTGTGTGTGAGAGAGAATGGCTAAACATGGCTATAGCTAATCTGACACCATCTCTGTAATGTATCTCATCCTCAAGAGCATTAAGTGGCTAAACCTGGCTATAGATGATGGGGTACCACATCAAGGAAGGTGTGAAAAAAGACTGAGGCCACAGCACCCACAATGGTACCTTCACCTTCTGGAGGCCGAAAACCCTCTTACTTGCCATATTTAACTCAGGAAAGAAATGTTAGATTTGGACTCAAAGAGACCTTGAGTTAGTCTAAAAGCACCTCCCCAGGCACTCAATACGTGACTCTGCAAATTAAAATTGGATGAAGAAAAAATTATAAAAATGCCGATTTGGCTCAGCAACATGGTTTTGGCCCAGAGCAAATTTTTTTACATAGTTTGCTGAGGGCTGGTGAATGGCACAACAAAGCCTAACACTTGTTAGAGAAGAGTGTTAAAAAATTCGTCCTTGCGAGGGAAAGATTGGAAAGAAAAAGGACAAGTCCCCAAAAAATATACATCCCACCGGACACACCGTTAACGAACGAACTTCCCTTGGCATCGCCCGCCCGCCCGCTCCCGAATTCGCGACTTCCTTGCCGGAATTGGCGGTGTCGCTGTTCCGTGGAGAACCCGCGAAGAGGAGCCCGGAAGAAGATCACCGAGTCACGCAAATTGGAGCAAGAATGACAATCGATCGATCAATCATTACATATGTGTGCCGGCGTGAAGGACATCATCAGATCATCCGTGACGGTTTTTTTGTTTTTTTGTTTTTTTCCTTTTTTTTTCCGAGTGAGCGATTGATTGATTGATTGATGCAAGGATCTTCCATTGCTTTTTTTGTGTTTTTTGCAATGGCAAAAGGAGAAGCGCGCACAGGAGTACATGTAAGTTTCTTCATGGTTTTTGAAATTTTCTGTCCGCAGGATTTTTTTTGCAAGAGTGGCGTGTTGTTGTTGTTGTTGTTTTTGTTTTTGAAGAGTGAGTGCATGCATGCATGCAATGCACAAATGATGCAAGATTTACGTTTCCTTCGTTGCTATGCATGTTTTGGTGGTTGCAGACGATGATCTACATGCAATGTCGTGTTTTTGTTTTGAAGCTCGAGGAGGTTGAGGTTAGGTTGAGGTTTTAGTAGACTGGCGGGCGGGAGGACGGGATGGCACGGACAGAAGTTAGACTTCGTTCACATTGTCTCTCGGGACGAAAGCTTCGGGCGGCTCCTCGAAAGCGGGTAGTAAGTCAGAAATCGGTGCCGTCGGGACAGCTAGAGCCATGGAGTCCACACGTCCTGGCGGACGAGCGATCTGATACCGAGAATTGCCCACCGACTTTGGACTACAATGTGATAGAGGAGATCGCTGATGGAGTTGAGAAGATGATTCTTGGTTGGAGTCAGCCTAATAATCAACAAGAAGATCCGGCAGTAATAACAACAACAACAGGAGGAGAAAAATCTACACACGGCTATGCCATTACTGCCTCGTTTGCTGACGAAAGCTCGACGGCAGCCTCAAAAGCTCTTTCTCATGCCACAAGAATTTTGCAGCGTGATGACGAGGTTTGTCTTTCTTGAACAAACTACTGGATGCATGCAGCTTCCCCTCTTCATTAGTGTGCAAGTGATTTTAGATCATTATTCTACTTCTACAGATTCTCTCAGACCTACTCCAGGCCAGGCGCTGGGTTCAAAACTCTGTTCTAAGTGTGACTGGGAAGAGGCTTCCTTGAAGTCCTTGATTGGAAAAATTGAGCCAATTGTGTAACCCTAATCATAGGGCCATTAGAGGGTTCAAGGTCTGGATTTGAGGGCCCAGCTGGCTGAGGGTGATAGAAAAGGGCTGGTAGCTCATTAGGTTTAATGCAAAGAATGATGCACACCATATCTGTCTCACATCTCAGCAGACATAATTTCATTCTTCTGCAGAGGATTCTTGATTTATACCCATGTGATGTGGATGTCAGGTGGGACATTCTGGTGCAGCATACAATTCAAGCAAGACTGAAAGCTCTGGGAGCTTCCACAACAGCTCAATTCTGATCCAGCAACAGTGTGGTGGGAGTGCAATTGCTGCTAAAATTCCAGGAGAATCTATCACTGCTGAGATTTCTTTGAATGGAAACTGCCAAGGTGCTGGCATGGAAGGTGCCATTGGTGAAATTGTCAGCACGGCAGTCAAGAACAGGTTTCTTTCAATGTGAAAAAACTCTGTTCATTAAATCTTGTTTTTGGAGGTCTTGTGTTTCTGGAGGAAGAGTATTTGGATTAGATCCAATGTCTGCACACTGACCATGGATGCAATGGGATGAGAGGTGATTGATTCCTGAAGTTGTCATTGACAAGCATGACCATGGATGCAATAGATGAGAGGTGATTGATTCCTTAAGTTGTCATTGACAAGGATGACCTTGTGGAATTGGTTTGGTATTGATCACATAGAGTTTCACAGTTGGCCTGTATGTGGATATTTGCAATGAATTGGTTTTTGTAATTGCAGCAGGACTATGATGACTGGAGACAACAAAGGGTCAGAGAAGACAGTGACAAAGACAGCAACATATTGGTACATGGAAGCAAGCAACAAAGGGACAGGAAACGGAATGCAAGTGTGTACAGAGGAAGAAGAAGAAGAAGAAGAAGGGTATGAGACTCTGGGAAAGAGCCTTAATATCCAGAGAATCAGAGAGGAGAGTGGGGAAAATTCTATAACTCCTAAATCAGCAATCCTTCCAAACCTTCGCATCAGGACAGTTGATCAAGGCATCAGTGAAAAACCGAGTATGAGGCTAAGTGGTGTGTTGAACAAAGCCTCTTCCCCTGCCCCACCTGCAGGGAAGAAACTCCAGAGCACTCAAGTGGGTATAAAACCAAAGCTTCACCTATCCATGAGCAAGAAGACAAAGCGGCTCCAAACAACTCAGGTTATGCAACCCCAAGGTCTTCTACCTCCACAGCAGACAAAATCAGAGTCCTCTGTGTCTCACCCAGGATGCTTCTCTGGTCAAGGGGAGTCAATGAAGAGTGACAGAAGTGAGTTGCAAGTTCTGGAGAGCCATGGCCAGTCAGACTGCAGTGGCAATACGCTCTTGGTCCATGATTCGAGGCATGATACATCCTACCAGTCCTGTAATTGCTGTGCTCAAGATCTTGTAAAAGCAGTGGAAACAGGTGAATGTTCCAACCATCAGGATGATCAAATCTTGTATTTGGAATGTACTTTCACAATTTGAAATGAGAGACTGAGGATGTAGAATATTTGGCATGGAGGTGGGTAGGATCATTGGGTAAAAAGATGGCAGAAACAGAAGCTATAGCTGATGATAATGCACTGGAGCAAAAAATGGCTTCTCTCACCAAATCCCATCCACTCTCTGTTATGAAGGTACCCCTCTCCATACCAAGCACACATTTTGTCCACAGAAATAGTAAATTGTGCACAGTGGCAGAAAGAAACAGCAAGAAGTCCAGTCAATTTGGGTTGGTAAGCTTATTAACATTCAGGTTTGAAGCAACCACTTTTTCCCTTTGATTACAATATCCAGGGTTCCCTCTAAATTTGTGTCTCTTGTGGAAGGAAATGGATGCGGGAGCCCTAGGGCAGCAGGGCAGCAAGGATGTTGAAGACCTTCAGATTGCACTTCTAGAATGTGCCATGGAGTACGAGATCAAGGTTTCTCCCTTTTCAAGTTTGGAAATGAATAATTTAGAGTTTGCATCATCCATGCAGAAGATTCCAGTTCTAGCTTGTCTTGCAATTTCAAGACCAGTTCTGCTGCTGTGCAGCATGACAGCTTTGGTCAACCCTTCTAGTTGCCCAAAGATGTCTTGTTTGACCCATGAGATTAATATGGTGCAGACAATTGAGATGAAAATGAGGTTGAAGACAATTGGATCACAACAACCCAGTAAGTCCACACAGCTAAGGCTCGAGTCAGGGTTGAGTAGCATTGTATGCTCCAGCAAATCCAGTGACATAGTTCTTGTGGTAACAACTGGAACCTTTCTTGGAGCTCTTTCTCATGCACTTAGCCTGTGACCAAAACTACTTGAGCATATTGTTGTCCCATGTTATTCTGTGACATAAGAATCTGTTGATGGAGAGGTCCCACATATGTGAGAAAGTTCCCAAATTCTTGTTAAATCCTACATACTAGAGGGCTTTTTAAAGACAATAGAATGTTTGAAAGAGATACTTTTGGGAGGTGTAGGGAGCATCAGAGTCACAGAGGGCAGAGATTTTAAAGAGGCAAATGTTCAAGCTACAGCACCAGAAAAGTGCTCTAGCCAAGGATGTGGGTCAACTGAAGAAAAGAGAGAAGTTTTCCCCTGTACCCAACCTTCATTTTCCCAGCTCCTGCTAATTCAATTATATGCTCAAGTAATTGTTTATTAAGATGTCTGACAAGTTTCAGCAGTCAACTTTCTGTAATGCAAAAGTTGGACACAAGCATGTTTTGTGTCCACACAATGCCCAGAAGTCATTCAAGAGTGAGAGAGAAATGTTTGGAATCATTGAGCAGGAGCAGGGGCAGTGTGTGGGTCACAGGCAGTTTGAGCTTCAGAGGAGAAACCTTGATGATGCACTGCAGAGGGTCAACAGGCTTGAAGGGTAAGTTTTCATTTTAATATTTGCTTTTGACTTCTTTGAATAATTCAAAGTATATAAACTAATAATGTAGGCCACTGACACTCTTGAAAAGGCACACTTGTGAAGTTTTGGGGGCAACAGCCATGCTACCTGCAAACCATAACCCTCTCACAAAACACCCATATTATGGAGCTTTATTGCAAAAATAGAAGGTGATGGGTGTAGAGACCTAATGAAGAAGGAGGAGGAAGTGCTAGAATGGCAGTTGCGGGAGAAGTATGCCAGTGCCCAGCTTCAGCAGGCAGAAATGGCATTGCTAAGGACAGAGGGCAAATTTCCAGAAGCTGTGCAGCTTGATCCCTCTCATATTCTGGCGTTACTTCCCACCCTCCGTGATTGGCTTCAGTCCCTTAAGAGGGTTTTCTCTATTGTCTCTTGAATTGACTCATATTCTGCTTCCTCTGCTTCAAGCCCTGTCTGAATTATTTGTAACCCTACCCCCATTATACTGCTGTTGATGGAGGCAGTCTCCATCAACTTTCAAATTCTTCTTTAGCTGCTCATGCTCCTGCCTTGTATCCTAAGAGGTTTTGAATTCTCTAGTGCAAGATTTGTGTGATAGAAAGACTGAAATGTGCAGGAGGAAGCAGGGTTTCTAGACACACGGATTCAGATTGAGCAGTCGTGCTCACCTGCAGAACTTGATGCAATTGTGTGTAATCTCACTGAAGAGATCCAGGCTTTGCAGGCAGAGCTTGGTAAATTGGTCTACTGCAGCTCGAAGCAAAAGAACTCAGTAGTCGCCCATACCCAACCTTAAAGTGCCTTGCTTCTTCAATGTTCTTTTTTGTCTTCAAAAATTTATTAACACTGCTTTTGTTTTCTGATTTTGAGTGGAGCTTCAACATGCCATCTACCTGATTATGGAAGAGTCACTTTTTGCAGCATCAGACTCAGCAAGAGTTCAAACGTGAGATTCAGATGAAACATGGCAACAGAGGCACTGTGGTCTTGGACCCACCACAACTGCGGCCCTCTGCAAACCGCCGCTTGACTCTTGATGGCACTAAACATATTAGTAAACTTGGGTTAATAGACAGCTCAAGATCTGCTTTTGTTTGACAAGAAGATCACGAAACTTGTTAGCTGGCATCCTAGTTTCTGTAAAGAAACCTGTGTCTGTTCATACATACCATGTTTCAAATATTGTCAGAGTACCAAGAAGAAGCTCTCAACCTTCCATGAGTATATAATATTTATCATGGTGCATCCACTGGGAGCCTTAAAGCTTAATTTCAGAAGATCTTCTTATGGGTATGTTATTGTGAATATGGTGATGCTCTTCAGTGTATTATCAGAGATTTGCTGCTGGTGTTGTGGTCTCCCCTGATTGAATCATCAGATATCTGCTCCTGGTGTGATGATGCCAATCAGCTGTTGCTGCTCATCAGTATTTTCATTTATCTTCATTCAGCCTTTGAGAGCTGCCTCTTCATCTGGACTTCAGTTTCAGGTTTGTTCTTCTACTTTTCTCCCTTTTGCAAATTGCATGTCCTGCTGTAGGTGGGGTGGGTTCATGACAATTAAGAACCACCTTAACTGCAACTATGTTGAGAAAAACAATTTGAGATAGCTTGGAATTGATTGACCTTCATCATGATTTGGACTGGTTTGTGTGTCTTGTTTTCTGAGCAAAAGATTGCCTACATTTGAAGAAGCCAGGCAAAGCAATGTCTGTTTCTGAAGTAGATTTTCCTGGTGGAATTGAAGCTACAGATGGAAGACATGCTTCATGCCTGTAGAAGTAGTTCTGCTAGACAGGCTCCCCAAGTTGCTGTTGGCTGGGAGTTTTTGTGTCTTCAACTCTCCGTGGAGTTTGCACCAGTGTTATACGGGTATCAGAAATGGCACCAACCCCTGCCAGTTATCACTCTGGTTCTTTAATCTCACAATTTCTGTTCTCAGAAAATCAAAGAAGCGGTTCTTCCATTTTTGGGGGAGAATGGAAGAGTATAACTTCCATTCTCCCCCAAAAAAAGAATTATAATGAAAGAACTGTCAGAAATACACAGTTCTTCGCTGGTTCTTTCATGAAACCCACAGGTTCCTCGAGTTTTAGAAATAACTGGAAATGGAGGTTCTTTAATTCCAATTTTCCCTGCAAAAAAAAGAACTGGCAGTCCAATGATGATCCAGTCTTCAAAATTGTGACCAATGCCCTCCCATTGACAAGCTCATTGCCACTATTTCTGCAAATGCACAAGTCCACCACCACTTGCCCACTTGATGTTTGGTGTGTGATATGTTGTGATGGGGGAGATCTAAATGCTACCCAAAGAATGGGGCACCTACAAAGCAAAGGGTCCTTATTGCACCCAGGACAAAATTATTGCATGCTTCTTCTTTTTTCCTTTATCTGCCCTTGGCCTGATCCATCTTTTTCTCGAAAAACAGATGGATGATGCCCATTATAGACTTTGTGTCCTGTTATGCACATTCTGGGTCTGTATTCTGCAGCCAGTGCAAAACTTTAGTAACCATTACAGGCCTGGAATGTGCATAACAGGACATAAAGTCTATAATGGGCAGTACTTCTGGAACAAGTGAGACAGATACAGGTGAGACCTTCCTTCCTTCCTTCCTTCCTTGCTTGAGCATCCTTCGAAGCACAGGTTGTGCATCATTCTCATACACCCATTCATTCCATGGACAATATACATTTTTATATATAGTGTATGATTCAAAACTAGTCGAGGCCCGCGATTGCTCCAGCTCCTCGATGTTGCTTAGAGATAAGTTTTGAAAAGGGAATGGTGTAAGTATCTGGATTGTGGTGTGTAGCATAGACTCGTGATTTTGATGCTTCTATGCAGCGTTTTATTGTGTGCTAGCTAGCTTTGGCCAGAGACTAGTTTTTGTGTGAGAATAGTGTCAGTTGTGTGCAGCTGCTCTATTGAATCGTTGACAGCACAACAAGGCAGCTCACATTAATTTCCATGATGCCAAAGCATGGGTGATCCTTCTGCGTGTGTTTCTAGCCGTATTCAGGACATGATGCAACAAAAGAGCGAAATCAAGAGCGAAATTGAAGCTTCCAAAACATGCTGGACTGAGGTGCGACAAAGATGTGACGATGATGCTGATCAACCCACAAACATGGAGATCTTTGAGCGTCTGCAGAATCATCCCAAGTGGGGTCGCCTCTTTCGTCGAGGATATTACTCGTTCCATATGGGTGAGAAGATTGCCGAAGGAGCCCAGGATGAAATTTTTAACTGCAAGCATGACGAGGGTGATGCTCCTCTTCTGTGGAAGGTGTTCAAGCGCCAGTTTTCGTTGCTGGACCTGCAGATGCAATGGCCCCACGGAATGTTTGAAAATGCAAACTCATGGAGCTATGGAAAGGACAATGTTTGTATCATATGGGGCATACTTCTGTTGGATGATGGAAGGTTCGCTATCGAGATGTTGAAATATTGGGGTGATCTACGCAAGTTCATCGATGACAAGATGCAACAGAACAACAACCAAAACCCACCTTTCACAAAAGAAGTCGCCAAATTGATCATGTGGGACATTGCAAAGGGGATGCGAAACCTCCACAGGGACGAGATTTTGCACCGAGACCTCAAAGCAGCCAACGTTCTCATTGACAACTCCTTCCGACTACAACGTGGTAATATCTTTGACGCTCACAAAAACAACTTTGCATGTAGGGTCGCGGATTTCGAATGTTCCGTTGGGGGTCAAGGGCACGGGTTTTTAGCGAGCTCCTGAGATTCTACTAGCTTTACGTCGAAATGAGAAACTTCAACTCCCACTCCCAATCGACACCTTCACCAAGATGGCGGATGTTTACAGCTATGGCATGACCTGTTACGAGGTACTCACGGGACGTAAGCCTTTTGAAGGTCATCCACAGTCTGATTATTCCTGGGTTCTCGATGGAAACAGACCGAAGCTGCCAAACTATATTGATCCTTCGATACAAGCATTGCTGGCTCAATATTGGCATGATGATTCTTCGCAAAGGCCTACCTTCGAAAGTATAGAGAAGCAATTGGAACCCTGGACTAGTGTCAAGACATGGATGGTGGGTTGCAAAGCGGGTCGGACCATTTTTTTTTCAGGTTTCTCGAAACATTTCTTCTATGTTATTGGGTCGCCATTGTTCTTACAAATTGGAATTTCAAAATACATGGGCTCTAGCATAGTCCTGTGATAAATCTAGGATATTGAGCACGAGAATGGCTGCTTGTAAAGAGAGCGAACTTGTGACCCAGAGTATTGTGACTCACAGAACTTAGCTTGGTACTCTTGAAACCTTAAATGGTTTCTTTTCAAGTGATTGTTGTTGCATTGTCGTTTTCCTTGATTTTGGGAGAGCTCAAATCATGTAGATGCTTTGTAATTCTTGCCAGCAGAATTTGTCTGATCAATAAATCCTTGTTGAATGTAGCACATCTAATTTGTTCATGTCAGATTCTGTTATTGTTATTTTTATTGCTACTTGCTAAAAAAAACCCATAGCACCTTATTGGAATTACATGCTGATTAATTTAGTGGAATTATACATGACCTTCTTTCTAACATTCTGAATTCATTTAATGGAGTTATCTGACTTTTTTGTTTATAGCATAACACTAGTTCTGGTTGGTGGGTGCATGTATATAAGGCTTCTAGTTGAAATTACAAAATAGCACTTGGCTTTATTGAGATATGCATACATTGAAAAGGACAATTTGCTTGCTTTTTGTTGTGGTGTAGGTGTTATGCAAAACACTTGGGATAATAATACTCATAAATCAATGGGATTAGTGTGCCTCATGTATGTCAGCCCAAGTGTAAACTTGTCACCCAACTTATAAATCCCAGGTTTATAAACCCTAAACCCTAAACCCTGCCTTTCAAATCCATTTTTTTGTGATTTAGTTGAATTACCAATGACAACAATTACTCAATTCAATATCTTTTGCACCCTAGGTCTAAAGTTTAAATCCACCTTCATAAACTCCACCTTTTCCCTCCCCCCAAGCTTTGAGATTCCAAAACTTGGATGTGCATCTTTTGACTACAAACTTTCTCTTGAACTTGGATGTATCTCTTGATTACAACCTTACACCAGACATTCAGTGAAAACCAATGGTGTTTAGTTCTTTGATTTCAAAAGGAACCTTTTAAGTCTGGGTTTTAATTTTTTCTCTCTCTTTTTTTTAATGGAACCTTTAGTATGTATGGTGTTGAGACGACTTCTTTGGATTTTTAACACTTTCAATTTTAATTATTTTTATTAAAAATTTGAAGCTGGTTCAATTTTAAACCAAGTGCAATTTTCCATCTCCATTACATACAATTTAACTTTTTTTTTTTTGGGTGTAATATTAGTTTGTTCAGCTAGTGTACACAATTCAAAAATATATATTATATAATATCAATTATGTACAACCAATCAAATGCAATAACTTGTTTAAGTTGTAGTGCCAAGTTTATTATTATTTTATTAAGTTGTATTTATCTACCATCAAATTTCTCCATCACCTTTGAAATTCATGTTGGGAATGATGATGACATTTTTGAATCTGCAATGCAAATATGCAAAACAAATTCTTTGTTGCACAACACCACATAGAATACTTTGGAAATGCACCAAAATTAAAAAAACACAACCTTACTAAATTGCATCTAATAAACCTTTCCATCAAACTGAGTCATAGCAGGCATCCAGTGATGCATCCTTATGTAACAAAACCCCCCAAAAAAACCCTCAGTTACCTTTATTTTATGGCTATATAATCTGACATAAATGAAAATTTCTGTGTTATTAAAAAAAATGGCACAAATGTTCAATTCAATTTCACATGAAAATGACATTCAAAAATGGAAGGAGTCATTTATGCCATTTTATTTATTGACAAGAATGACATTAAATTAAAAATGCATTCAAAAGGTAAAATCATAATTCTATGACCTACAGCAAGCTCAATTTAACAACATGTCCATCCAGCCAGAGCAAACCAGCACCCACCAGGCTTATGTGTGCACCCAAAACAACTTAACAGAAAACAGAGAACTATTTGACAATATGTACTCATCAACATTACCCGTTTAACCTAGTAGTTCAAACTCCCTTTGCCTGAATTGATCATCACAAAAAGATGACAATACATACTTAAATGAAATTATTCATTAGATGCATGAACATAAGATCATCTATTTCAATAAAGGTTAAACATGAATAACATTATCGAACATTGAATGGATTGAACTGAATCAAACCCATTGATCCACATATGTTCAAAGAGTGAAAACAATCAACACAATGGAAAATTAACCAAGAAGTTTGTTCCATAACCTGATTTATCTCTGCAAAAAGTTACTCTCCCCCTAAAAATACTACAATGTGTAATTTGATGACAAGCATCAAACGAGAAAAATTCAAGAATTTTCGTCTTTTTACATATTCCAAAGTATATGCGATTGAACCAGCCCCAGTGATATTAGGATCTGTAATTGACAAACTAATAGAAAAAAAGGTTAAGCCAGCAACATATTGATTTTACCCATTAATATGCCACCATCCTAGTGTTAAACCTCTCGCCATTTGACAGAGATGAAACTAACACCCTACAGCATGCTCATGGAGACAATTTGCAATTGAATGACTTACAGAATCTTGTGGCTTCAGTGTTGTTGGTTCTTCAATGGATTTGCCTGAGATCAAGGCAAGACACGGGACAGGGACATGACCCATTCGGATTAGTCAATGATTAGAAATTCCAACCATCTGATATAATCGCAGTCCCCATATACCCAGAAATGCAGCAGGGCAATGGTTGTGTGGATGATTGGTCAAGCTATATTTTCCTACTTCAATCTGTCCTCCAAAAGCAGAGCATCCTTCTTCCCAACATGACACATCCAGCAGCACACAAACACAGTTACTCATGGTAAACACTTACTCTGCACATAGTAGGTCATTTAAGTGTGGACATATGAGATATTAGAGGCAATAAGGAAATTCCCTGAATGCAAGAAGCAAGCTATGACACTACTCACAAAGAAAAATCTTTGAAGCTCACAAATGAGCTGCTTTACTAAGGTAAATGCATGTGAAGTCCTGCATATGTTGTGTTTGGTGGTTAGTGGCATTTATGGTGCATACACATTCCAACCAGCATTTCCTCCTTCGCTTAACTAGGATGAGAGAGAGAGTTTGTGGCTGTTGTGGATTTGCATGCATCTGAGCAGCACATGCTGCACCAAAACACACTAGGAACACAGCCCTGACACATCCTAAACTGTGAAGGCACCCTTGCTGTGTTTGTCGCACCTTGTCATCTTCCATACTTCTTGCATACCTGCATACACTTTCCAGCTCTATCAGAGATCATCTACCAAGGAGTATGAATTGTTCAATGCACAGTGACCTCAAAAAAAAATTTATAACCTCTTGTGAGCAAGTTAACCAAGAAGAATTCCAAAACACTATGTCCGCAGATTTTAGATGCTCTTAGAAGAGCCAGATATGCATGCATGCAGTTAATGAGAAGTAACTGTGTACAGAGTCCTTGGCAATTCACACCCCCCCACCCTTTCTCCACTAAAAGCCATACTGAGAAACAGAGTACTTCGTTTTGAGAACTCAACAGCACATATTGTCTCCTCCACCATTCACAATTACAATACCAGATACCCACAGGAAAAATGGTCAATGTACCTTCAATCTGATCAAGAGAAACATCACAAACCAGATCATGCAGTGCAGTGCATGTAACAAAATTGAGGGATGTACATGGACATCCCACAGACTCTCATAAGACTTTCTGGATCAATGGAACCGGATGATGGAACAAAAATCAGAGGCAGTGGCAGTTCAATACTTGTGATTCGCTGAAGTTGTAACACTCCCTCTTGGAAGTGAGCTTGGCCTCATGATACACATGGCACTCCTACAGAGTATGATGCCATACCCACTGCTGCTGTTTGTACACACAAGTTACAAACTTGGCACAGTAGGTCTTTGAGCCCTCAACAAACCCTGCTGTGCTTCCTTGAAACTTCTGCCTTCCCGTTGTGGATAATGAAGGTATGCATCAAGCTCTTTGACACGAGACACAGGCATCTTCTGCTTGGTATACTTGACCCATATTGACTCTCTCCACTTCTTTGAGGCTGCACGCCCACCATGCTTCTCAAAAGCCCCCGGGGTCATGGACATTCCTGGATCTCAACAAATCAGCAGGTGAAGCACATTCATGATCAAACTGGTATGAAGCCACAAGTAAAGATGCAGTAAGTTTCTCCAGGCCAAATGCAGCTGAGAAGCAAAGAAGATGGTTGTGTAGACTTCCAGGGCATTTTGTAGTCTGCTGGCTAACAACCAGGGGAGAAGGAAAAACCGAAAAAAAGGTCAATGGGCAGGATTTCACTTGCTAAAAACTCTTGTGCACATCACCAATAATGACCCAGAACGATCAGTTAGCCTGTAACTGCAGAGTGAAATGATCAAAACAGTTTGCCAAACACAACAAGAAACAGTTGTAATGACAGGCTTAAAGCAAATGAAACCCCATTTAGTGCAGGAAAAATAAAGCTTCTATTTTCTCAATGGCCTTTGTCTCTCAGTAACTCAGTAGTTCCTCCATTGTGGAACTGACACCCAACTCAGGACAGGTGTCATGCTTCCACCAAAGCAAGCGACAAGGGCTAGCAATACACACCTTTAGCACAAATGCCCATGGTGCAGTGGCAGAAGATCTCAATTACACCTGACTCATATGCTCGCAGAATGCCAGTAGTTTCCTCCCCAAGTTTGTTTGTGACCCCACAATCAAACTCAGTATACTTACCCACTGCCAACCTTGGCTCATCCTCATCTTCTTGTTGCCTCTCATCCACATCTTCTTGCTGCCTCTCATCCTCATCTTCTTCTTGCCTCTCATCCTCATCTTCTTCTTGCCTCTCATCCTCATCTTCTTCTTGCCCCTCATCCTCTTCAGCATCTCCTTCATAGTTGTGTAAAGCCTGGTCTCTACCACTTACTCCCAACTGAGCTGCAAACACATTTTTCCTCACAGCCATGCATGAATCTTGGCTGTCAAAATCACTTTCTGTCTCCTCATCCTCATCATCAGTCTCAGTACCACTTGTGCTCCTTTTCCCACTCAAATTTCCCTCACTCTCCTTCTCTTCCTTGACATCCTCTTCTTCATCCTGGAAAACTTCCACTTCACCCTGCTTGCCAGCTTCCACCATCCCTGCTTCTTCCTTGTCAGATTTCTTATCACTCACAGAGACCCATGGAGAGGCACTTCGGCCCTTCAGCTTTCTGGGGAAAAAATCAATGGTGCCATGAGGGTTCCTAGACAACTTTCCCCACTCTGCCTGAGGTCCTACACCTCCTCTTTCCAGTAGCTCCTTCTCAACATCAGCCAATCGCTTGCTCTTCTCCACAGATTCTCTCCCTCCTTCCATCAGATCAAAAACCTCAGGCCCTCTCTTGCGCTTCAATTGAGATTCCCCTGTCCCTTTCTTTTTTAGGGCAAGTGGAACCTCAGGACAATGTTGAGAACTCAGTCCACTCTTAGAACACAAGCGTTTAATCACCCTGTTTCCCAAAGAAGGCCTCTTGAGATTTTTTGAAGCTGGAAGCAACCCCAAAGGTCGAAGCAGCCCCTCGTCCATGGAACTATCAGCAACAGACTGATGGTTGTGGGTCATTGATAAAGAACGTATCACTTCCACAGCCACATCTTCTCCCACCTCAGGTGAAACACATACAGCTGCTTTATGCCTTTTCAGAAGAGCAAGAGGAGTGTCTGAATTCTTGGAACTGGCCTTATTATACACAGACTGGCAGTTTGCACACCTCCTGCTCTTGCATAACAACATCATGCAACCCATCTGTCAAACTTCTTGTACACTCTTAACCAGAGGTTTTAAAGATTAAAAGCTGCTGGAAAGCAAGATGCTTCAGAAACCATGAGAGAACAAGCACCACCAATTGTGAAGAGAAGCAACATTCACAGAAGCACCCTTTTCTGCTCTCCTAATTGTAAGGTTCTAAGTGATGAGATACAATCAAGCAGCCCAGAAAGAAAAAAAACCAACCGTCCCAGACCCTGGTGCAGAGATTTAAAGAAGAATTTGAGTGGAGTCCAAGTGACTGTGGCTCACATGCTGCCTTGTTGTAGAGTGGAAAGAACCACATGTAGCTCATCTTGTAGAGCTGCTTTCTCAGATCTCAAGACCTCATTTACTCTGTGTTCTCTTGTCAGAGCATCTTTCAAAGCACCACTGTGTGTTTCCTCCCTTTGAACCAAATCAAGCTGGTCCCGCACAAAGTGGCCAATCTGGTTTACAAAACTGAGAAGGGAATCACTGCCCTCTTTCTTCTCAAAAGGAATAAAACCTACTAATACACTAGCAAGCTCCTTATAGACTTCCTGCTGCATCTCTCTCTTCAGAATTTCATGTCTGGGCTCTAGTCTTACTGAATGACTGCAACATTTCTCAGTCTGGGATGCTGTCTCCCTATCACTGTTAAGGTTGACGTAATTTTTCTCTTCCCTTTCATCTCCACTCCTTGCTTCTTCATCTTTTTCCTTGTCTGTCAATGCAGCATAATTCACACCTTGAATTTGACCTAAAATGCCCCTTTTCCTCTCCACACAATGGAATCTAAAGTCTTCATTACTTTTGTGTTTGTTTCCATCATCTTGAATCCAAACCTTGTCAAATTTCCAGGATTTCTGTGCCTCTTCATCCTGCATTGTCTCCTTCTGATGATGCGGATGCATTTTCAGTGGATTGACCAAGATATCTTTCTGGCCTTCAGATTCCATCTCGCCAGTTGTTGTCCCTCTCTCTGGCATTCTGTTACCACTTGTCTGAGTGTGCTTCTTGAGCACCTGGCTTCCTCCTCCCTGAGCTAATCTGGCCTCCATCCTTTCTGTACTGAATGTGTCCCTCTTCTCATCAATATCAAAATGTGTTCCATCACCATCAATTTCTCTCTCGCCTTTTCCTAAATCCACTACAACTTGAGATATACTAACCACTTTCCACACACCCTCTGGATTCTCAGTCTCATTCCAGCACTGCACACTCTGGTTTCCTGCTTCCATGAGAGAAGTTTGCCTCAGTGGTGCTAATTCTGCGGTCTGCACTTGCAATTCATGGATACGCTTCAGGATCTCCAATTGCTCCAACACCTGTAAGTAGGAATCATGGAATGAAGGCAAAGCTCCTGCCCCCATTCTTTCACCTTTCCACAACAACATTCAGGGTCCCTAGATTTTTGCACCAAAAAAAACAACAACAACAACAAAAATCACAATATCCTATTTGAAGCAATATTACAAATAAATGTACCCAAGAAAAGGGATTGTAGCCATGTGGAAACCCTAACCAGGAAGAAATCCAACTCACTGGGGCAAGCAAGCAATTGAGGTACCAAACGTGAACCTACCTCGAGAACAAAAACCGAATCATCAAAGGAATCAATCAGTCAGTCAGTCAATCAGTCAGTCAGTCCACCATACCCTAACACACACGAACTTGAAACACTCGAACACTTCCGATCTTTAGTCCATTAAACACATGAGTCTTGAAACCCTGCAACTCAACAACAAACCCTTCAACGCTTCTACTACGCCACCATCACCAACACCACTTCAAAATCAAAGAAAAAACAAGCAGTGCAAGCGTAAGAAAACGGCACTAAATAGGTGTACCCCTTCTATCTTCCACCATACAGCAGCGTAATTTTGTGCCATCGTCGCGCTTCTGGCACATGTATCGGTAAAGAAAGAAAGAAACCCCTTTAGGTGCACATGGCTCCTCTACTGCCGCCTCTTCCTCTCTTCCAACGAGAGAAGATCTCGAATTGCGTCTTTGTGAGAGAGAGAGAGAGAGAGAGAGAGAGAGAATGGGTCTTACCAAATTGCAGCACCTTCGGCTCCGCAGCATTCCTCACATGCTGCTACTCCCATAAGAATCCAACCCACAACCGCAGGCGATCCCCACGACGACGAATTGCGCGAAAGGATTCGACTCGAGTCCGCCGGTAACGACGTCTTCTCGCTCGCGCGCTGCGCTGCAATCCGAGACCCGGCTAGCCTCACCCGACCCGACCCGACCCGACTCCACCCCGGAGCCCGGATGCTACGGTCTAGTGTTTTTTTAATTTGTGGCGAAATTTCACAACTTGGCGATTCATTTTTTCCCAAAAAAAAAAAAGAAAAAGAAAAAAGAAAACTAGAATTTTTTTTGATTTTTAGGGGATTTCTCTCGCCAATTTACGAATTTAAAAAAATTGAATTAATTATTAGCCTAGGTGGTAGGTGCCTAGTATGTATGTACCTTGGGGTGGTGGTTTCGACGTTAATTATATTATTTTTCTGAAATGTTGAAATTTTCAAAAAAAATTATTTCACAAAGAAAATTTATTTGAGAAGGAAAAAAGAGAATATATTTATTTTAGAACATTCTAAATTTTATTTTATTTTTGGCATGGATTCATGAAATTAAAATAATTAGTTCATGCCTGAATTGTTGAACTTGCACATTTGTACAATGGTATCTTATTATATATCATTACCTATGACTAATGTTTGACAAATCTTGTCAAAATAATTAATTACTAAAAAAAAAGGGACCAATAGGTTCTCAATCTGAATATTATTTCAGAATTTCAAACAATAATAGGATCTCTAAGTATGCTAAGTCCACCAAGAAAATGGTTTTAGTGTTTAATAATTCGGCAATGGGATGGGAAAATAAATTGAAGATTTTTTTTTAAAAATGTATTTGAAGAATAATTACATTTTTGTATACATTGCATGTAGTCTTGTAATTGGGAATGTAAATTATGCAATTGATCATTAGCATTATTTGAAATATTAGAATTATATACAAATATTTTACATTTATTTTTTTCATGACGTCATTGAATGGAAGATGTTGAGCTTTTAGATGGGAAGCATTCATTGGAAAACATTTGAAATTGTTTCCAAATGAATGCTTCCAATTTTGAAAAAGCTAATGAGAAATTTTTCTATGAGTGTAGCTAATTGGATGGGAAATTAAATTCTTATGATGATATGAAAAGGATTACTATCGATTTGTATTTTTTGCAAATTTTTTGTTTTATCGATGTCCATTTCTTGTCAATTGTAGAGAATTTTTCATAAATGTGAATTTTTTTTATTCGTGTATTTATTCCAATTTGTGGATTATGGAAATGTATCCAAATCAATGGTTTTGGATTATTTTCTATATAATCTTGAAAGGTGCCATTTGCACCATTGATAAGAGCATCTAATGTTGCATAATTGCTAACACACAATTTCATTAACATATTTTTTAAAAATAACAATTCATGATGGAAGCCACTAATGTGGGATGATAACGTTGATCATTTGAAATGAAGACATGTTTTAGAATGAATATCTTTTGCAAGAAATTTAAGTGTTTCATTAGGTGTTTTGTGATATACAATTTTGTTATGGGCAATGGTTATAAGGTTTGTGTAAAAGAAATGTGGTAATGTGTTATCCATTGGTGGTGGTTTTGAATAGAAATGTATGTCTTTATTTTGTTTGTGAAACAATTTGAAACTTATTTACGATATTAACAAATTGAACCTCATTTTGTCTCATAATTTTATGCAATTCATAACATAACAAATATTTTCATGCCAGAAATTTATCGCTGAAATATTAAATCTAGCTAGTGGGTGCCCGTGGCCGAAGGCCACTGTGAAGTCTCCCGTGGGTGCCCGTGACCTTCGACCACTGTGAAGTTTTATAAGTTTTATTTTTTCTTATTTTTTACTCTTTATTTGGTTTA